>Ga0209563_100111_pt1 | contig 141123 bp, 151 predicted proteins | sample AraplaCvi_mMF_r2_FD_184271 | JGI IMG/M metagenome (GOLD analysis project Ga0209563, IMG submission 184271) | Arabidopsis root microbial communities from North Carolina, USA - plate scrape CL_Cvi_mMF_r2 (SPAdes) (version 2) | ecosystem: Host-associated > Plants > Roots > Endosphere | place: USA... | reverse complement strand
CAATTACCCGACCGTGCCCCGCGGCACCGAACGCCTGCGCTTCACCCCAGGCCCGGCCCATGACGAAACCATGATGCGCGACCTTACCAAGGCGCTCGTCGAAATCTGGAACCGGCTCGAACTGGAAAGCGCCGCCCGCCTCGCGGCGTGACGGCAACTGGAGCATCGCGCGGAAAAGTGGGCGCCGGTTTTCTGCAAAAGCGATGCGACGACAAATCTAGCAATCGGCGCAGTCATCGCCGTCGGCAGGGTCACCGCTGACGGCCAGTTTGCGGCTGCAGACCGCGTGACACCCCGTAGGGGATTCTTCGCGCGGCGCTTTTTTGCGATCGAACGGAATTGCGATCCGATGGCTGCCGTCGCCGCACAACGGCAGCGTCAGCACCTGCGACGGCGGGCAGCAGGCAATAGCCAGCGCCAGCCGGGTAATCGCCGCAATCCCCATCCAGGCCGCCACGCCCTCAGTCATCCCGGTCATCCTCGATCAGGATACGCATGGAGGCGCCGTCCAGGTCCTCGAACTGGCCATCGCGCACCGCCCAGAAGAACGCCGCGAGACCGGCGAGGCCGAGGCCGAGCGCGAACGGGATGAGCAACAGGATGCCGTTCATCGTACCGCTCCCCTCAACCGCAGAGCATTGGCGACCACCAACAGCGACGATCCCGACATCGCCGCCGCGGCGATCAAGGGCGTGACGTGGCCCAGGATCGCGAGCGGCACGGCGATCGCGTTATAGCCGATCGCCAGCGCGAAATTCTCGCGTACGACCCTCATCGTCCGTCGCGCGGCCGCGATCGCCAGCGGAACGGGCATCAGCCGGTCGCCCAGGAAGACGATATCGGCAGCGAGCGTGCCGACATCGCTGGCAGTGCCCGGAGCCATCGCGACGTCCGCGCTTTTGAGCGCAGGGCCGTCATTGAGCCCGTCGCCCACCATCAGAACATGGTGTCCCGCGGCCTGCAGCTTGCCGACATAATCATATTTGTCGCCCGGCGACATGCGCGCCTGGGCCGCGACTCCAAGCGAGGCGGCAAGCTCCGCGACCGCGGCCGGCGTGTCGCCCGACAACATCTCCACGCTCAATCGCGAACGATGGAGCCGATCGATCGCTTCCGCCGCATCGGACCGGGTTTCGTCCCGCAGCACGATGAGCCGGGGCCGCTCTTCGCCGATGCGATAGGCGATGGCGGTGCGATCATGGTCGAGCGCGCCGTCCTCGGCGATCCAATCGGGTCGCCCCAACTGGCAGCGAGATCCGGCGATTTCTCCTTCGAGCCCCAATCCGGCCTGTTCGGTCAGATAGGTAGCCGGCAGCGCCGCTGCGCCCGCATGTTGCGCCGCCGCCGCGATCGCGCGTGACATCGGATGTGTGCTGCCGCGCGCCAGAGTGAACAGAATTGACAGGGTGGCGACGTCTTCCGGCATGCCGCTGACCGGAACGAAGCGGCCCAGCGTCGCCGTCCCGGTCTTGTCGAGCAGCACGGTATCGACACGCGACAGCCGCTCGATCGCGCTGCCGTCCTTGACCAGCATGCCCGCGCGCATGAGCGCGCCCGAGGCGACGACGTGCGCGATCGGCACCGCCAGCCCCAGTGCACACGGGCAGGTGATGATGAGGACGGCGACCCCGATCGTCGCGGCGTGATGGACGCCGGCGCCGGCGATCAGCCAGCCGAGGAAGCTGAGCGCGGCCAGCGTATGGACCGCCGGCGCATAAAGGCGCGATGCGCGATCGGCGATCCGCACATAGCGCGATTTGACCTGGTGCGCCGATTCCATCAGCCGCGCGATATCCGCGATCGCCGTATCGTCACCCGTGCGAGTCACACGGATTACCAGCGGGGCGGCGACGTTGACGGTGCCGGCGAGAACCTCACCATCCACCTCAACCGGATCGGGAGCGCTCTCGCCCGTCACCAGCGATCGATCGACCAAACTGGTCCCCGTCGCCACGATCCCATCGGCCGGAATCCGCTCGCCGGCCGCTACGAGCACGCGGTCGCCGGGGCGCAGTTCGGCGATCGGCCGCCGCGAGGACGATCCGTCGGTGGCGAGGACCAGCGCGTCGGCGGGAATCTGGTGCAGCAAGGCAGCGACGCTGTCGCGCGCACGGGCACGCATCACGCTGTCGAGAAAACGCCCCGCGAGCAGGAAGAACAGCAGCATGACCGCGCCGTCGAAATATGCATGCTCGCCGCCGGTGGCGGTTTCGTAGAGGCTCATCAGCGTAGTCAGCACGACGCCGATCGAGATCGGCACATCCATGTTGGTCCGGCCGCGGCGCAACGCGCTCCACGCATTGGCGAAGAACGGCCGGCCGGCAAACGCGACCGCGGGAATCGCGATCAGCGCGGACAGCCAGTGGAACAGGCTGCGCGTCGCTTCGTCGGCACCCGACCAGACCGATATCGACAGCAGCATGATGTTCATCGCGGCGAACCCGGCGACGCCGAGCGCTAGCAGCAGCCGGCGGCGCTCGCCGTCCTCACCCGCATTCTCGGCGGCCGCGAACGGATGCGCCCGAAAACCCAGCCCCTCGACCGTGCGGACCAGCATCGCCGCGTCGATTGCCGGAGCATGGGCGACGTGCAGCCGGTGCGTCGAGAGATTCATTCGGGCGGTCGCGATTCCGGGCAGTGCATGCAAGCCACCCTCGATCTTGGCGATGCACGAGGCGCAATGGACGCCCTCGACGGTCAGATCGGTCGTCGTCAGGTTGTTGTCGCGGCGGATGACGACCGGCGCGTTCATACCCGTATCTCGTCGTCGAACGCCGCGCGCTGGGCACCGGCGCTGACCTCGATGCGGATCAGCCACCGCCCGCGCGGCAACCGCCCGTCGGAGCGATATACGCCGCCACCAACGGGGCGCAGGCGAAGGCTACGCTGTGCAACCAGCCCGACGGGGTGGTTGGCGACGATGCTGACCGAGGCACCGTCGATCGACTGGCCGGCACGAGACAGGCGTAAAGAGACCGCGCCGGTGCCATCCGTCGTCGGCGTTGCTTGCCAGCCTTCGCGCTCCTGCTGGCGTCCCTCTGCGAGCCAGCGATTATAGTGCGTTGTCGCGACATAGGAATTTTCGACGACCAGTCCGCCGAACGTCCGGATCGCGTCGGTCGCCATAACGGCATTGACTCCGATCACCACGCCGAAGAAGCCGATCATGATCGCCAGCATGTGCCAGCCGGTGAAGCGTGTCGTCATCATCCTACTCCGGGCGTTCGAAGAAACTGGGCGCCGACGCGGCACCACCCTCACGGTCGAGCGCGTGCGCGGTGAAGGTGATCGTCGTGCGCTGGTCGCCCGTCGCCGGCGCCGCCGCGAACAAAGATACCTTGGCCACCTGATCAGCCGGCACCGTCAGCCGGACCGTGCGCGACGCCCCCTGGCGCGAACCATCGGCGGTCCAGATGGCGGCATCCAGGCCTTTCAGGCCGAGTTCGACGGTGCGCGGGCGCGCTTCCATATTACGGACCTTGATCGAATAGCTGTTGCGGATGGTGCCGTCGGACAGGCGCACCCACATCGGATTGCGGTTCTGCAACGCCTCGACCGTCAATCGTGTACGCGTGCCGAGCGAGAAGAGCATGGCGAGCCCGACGGCAGACCAGGCCGTGAGATAGATCAAAGTACGCGGCCGCAGCAGTCGGCGCAGCGGCGGCAATGCCGGCTTGCCTGCCGCCTCGAGCTGGCCATCCAGCTCGGTCGTATAGCCGATCAGCCGCGGCGGCCTTCCGACCCGCTTCATCACGTCGTCGCAAGCGTCGATGCACAGGCCGCAGGTGATGCAGCCGATCTGCGGTCCTTCGCGGATGTCGATCCCGGTCGGACAGACGGCGACGCACGCGTTGCAGTCGATGCAATCGCCGATCCGTGTCGCGCCGCTGGCGAGGTCGGCCAGCACGACATTGCCGCTGCGCGCTTCGGCCGCGCGCTTGACGCCATGACTGCGCGGTTCGCCGCGCCAGTTCTTGTAGGTCACCGCGAGCGTGCGCTCGTCCATCATCGCGCCCTGGATGCGCGGCCATGGACACATATAGATGCACACCTGCTCGCGCATCAGCCCGCCGAGCGTGAAGGTAGTGAACGTCAGGACCCCGATCGTCGCGTAAGCGACGAACGGCGCGGTGCCATTGACGAGTTCGCGGGCGAGGGTAGGCGCGTCGGTGAAATAGAAGACCCAGGCGCCGCCCGTCGAAACGGCGATCAGCAACCACAGAACGATCTTGCTCGTTCGCTTGGCGATCTTGGCCGGCCCCCAAGGCGCGCGATCCAGGCGGATCTGCGCGTTGCGATCCCCTTCGATCATGCGCTCGACATGCACGAACAGGTCGGTCCACACCGTCTGCGGGCAGGCATAGCCGCACCACGCGCGGCCGACCGCCGACGTCACCAGGAACAGTCCGATCGCTGCCATGATCAGCAGTCCGGCCACGTAGTAGAATTCGTGCGGCCAGATCTCGATCGAGAACATGTAGAAGCGGCGATGCGCCAGGTCGACCAACACCGCCTGGTCGGGGGCGTAAGGGCCGCGGTTCCAGCGCAGCCACGGCGTGACGTAATAGATGATCAGCGCGACCGCCATCACCGCCCATTTCAATCGGCGGAACGTGCCGTCGATCTTCCTGGGAAACACCTTGCGACGAGCAGCGAAGAAATTCTCTTCGCCGTTGGTCAGATCGCGTGGGTCCGCCATCTCACTTCGCCGCGACGGTGGCAGCCGGCGTGGCCGCCGGCGCCGGAAGTGCCTCGCCGCCACCCAGCGAATGGACATAGACGGCCAGCATCTTCAGCGTCACCGGGTCGAGCTTCTTGCCCCAGGCCGGCATGATCCCATAGCGGGCATTGGTGACCGTCTGGGTCAGCGTGTCGCGATCGCCGCCATAGAGCCAGATTGTGTCGGTCAGGTTCGGCGCCCCGACGGTGCGGTTACCGCGACCATTGGCGCCGTGACATACCGCGCAATTATTGGCGAAGATCGCACTGCCGCGCTTGGCCGATGGGCTCATCGCTTCCTGGTGGGAAATGAAGCGCACATAGGACACGGCGTCCTGCACCTCTTCGGGCTTCAGGATCTCGTCCTTGCCGAAGGCCGGCATTTGCGACATGCGGGTAGCATCGTCGCCGGGGAAGCGTACGCCGTCGAGTAGGGTCTGCTGGATCGACTTGATGTCGCCGCCCCACAGCCAGTCGTCGTCGTTCAGGTTGGGATAGCCCTTGCTGCCCGCCGCACCCGATCCATGGCACGCCGAACAATTGATGCGGAATGCGGCGCGCCCACCGTCGATCGCGGCTTGCTTGAGCGTCGGGTTCTTCTCGATATCCTGGACCGGCAAGCGATCGATCGCCGCGAACGTTGCCGCCTTGGCCTTTTGATCGGCGGCGAGTTCTGCCTGCAGCTGGCCCTTGCTGGTCCAGCCCAACACGCCCGGTGTAGCACGGGTCAATAGCGGCCAGGCCGGATAGGCGATGCAATAGCCGATCGCGAACACGATGCAGGCATAGAAGATGTACAGCCACCACCGTGGCATCGGTGTATCGAGTTCCTCGATCCCATCCCATTCGTGACCGACGGTGCTGGTGCCGGTCGCCTGGTCGATGCGCTTATTGTCAGCCATCGGCCTGATCCTCTTCGAAAATGCTGGTGGCGGCGCGGCGGGTGGCCGCGGCGGAATTGGGGCGGAAGGCCCAGCCGACGAAAGCGACGAAGCCGACGCCCATCAGCACGAGACCCCAACTATCGGCGAATTGCCGGAGCGCTTCGTAGCTCATTTGGCGGTCTCCCGCGCCGCCGCCTTCTTGAAGTCGACCTGGGTGCCGAGCATCTGAAGATAGGCGATCAAAGCGTCCATCTCGGTCAGGCGGCCAGGATTGCCGTCGTAATCGCGCGACTGCGCGCCGGGATAGCGCTTGGCGAGTTCGGCCTTGTCGCCGTCGGAGAAGTCGCCCTGGGTCAGGACGTCGGCGACCGCCTTTTTGACGTCGTCGTCGCTATACGGAACACCGACATCGCGCAGCGCCATCAGATCGCGGTCGATATGCGGCAATTCCAGGTTGCGGTCCGCCAGGAAGGCGTAACCGGGCATGATCGATTCCGGCACCACCGAGCGCGGGTCGGTCAGATGCTGGCGATGCCATTCGTCCGAATAGCGTCCGCCGACACGAGCAAGGTCCGGACCGGTACGCTCCGACCCCCACAGGAACGGGTGGTCGTACATGCTCTCCGACGCCAGGCTGTAATGGCCGTAGCGCTCGACCTCGTCGCGGAACGGCCGGATCATCTGGCTGTGGCACAGCGAGCAGCCTTCGCGGATATAGATGTTGCGCCCGGCGAGCTCGAGCGGTGTGTAGGGCCGCACGCCGTCGACCTTGGGCACCGTCTCCTTGATCCAGAACAAGGGCGCGATTTCGACGATGCCGCCGACCGCGACGACGAGCAGGGCAAAGACCATCAGCAACATGACGTTGCGCTCGATGACCTTGTGCTTCTGAAGGAATGAAATGGCCATTGCTGCTTACTCGGCGGCAAGAGGAAGGGGAGCCGTGGCGGCTGCCGGTACGACCGGACGGTCCTTGGCTGGATCGAAAGCGGCCGTGGTCATCGGCGCTTCGTCGCGCAGCTTGCCGGCGATCGTCATCCAGACGTTCCACACCATGAAGATCGCGCCGGCGAAGTAGAGCAGGCCACCCGCGGTGCGGATCACGTAATAGGGATGGAGCGCAGCCACGACCTCGGCGAAGGAATAGACGAGGTATCCGTCCTCACCATATTCTCGCCACATCAGGCCCTGGGTGATGCCGGCAACCCACATCGACGACGCGTAGAGGACGATGCCGAGCGTCGCGCACCAGAAGTGCCAATTGACCATGCGGAGCGAATAGAGCCGCTCGCGGCCCCACAGGCGCGGCGTCATGTAATAGATCGCGCCGAAGGTGATCATTCCGTTCCAGCCGAGTGCGCCGGAATGGACGTGGCCGATGGTCCAGTTGGTATAGTGCGACAGCGAGTTGACGCTCTTCACCGACATCATCGGACCTTCGAAGGTCGACATGCCGTAGAAGGCGAGCGCGAACACCATCATTCGGATGATCGGGTCGGTGCGGATCTTGTCCCACGCGCCGTTGAGCGTCATCAGGCCGTTGATCATGCCGCCCCAGCTCGGCATCCACAGCATCACCGAGAACACCATGCCGAGCGTCTGTGCCCAATCGGGCAACGCCGTGTAGTGGAGGTGGTGAGGTCCCGCCCAGATGTAGAGGAAGATCAGCGACCAGAAGTGGACGATCGACAGCCGGTAGCTGTAGATCGGCCGCTCGGCCTGTTTCGGCACGAAGTAGTACATCATGCCCAGGAAGCCCGCGGTCAGGAAGAAGCCGACCGCGTTATGGCCGTACCACCATTGGGTCAGCGCATCCTGGACGCCCGAAAAGGCCGAATAGGACTTCGAGCCCAGCCATGACGGGGGCACCGAGATGTTGTTCACCAGGTGCAGCATCGCCACAGTGATGATGAAGCCCAGATAGAACCAGTTGGCGACGTAGATATGCGGCTCGGATCGCTTCACGATCGTGCCGACGAAGACCACCAGGTAGCTGACCCAGACGATCGTCAGCCAGATGTCGACATACCATTCGGGCTCGGCATATTCGCGGCCCTCGGTGATGCCCATCATGTAGCCGGTCGCCGCCAGCACGATGAACAGCTGGTATCCCCAGAATACGAAGCGAGCGAGGGCAGGGGCGAACAGTCGCGCGCGGCAGGTCCGCTGCACGACGTAGAAACTGGTCGCGATCAGCGCATTGCCGCCGAACGCGAAGATCACCGCTGACGTGTGAAGCGGGCGCAGCCGTCCGAACGACGTATATTCGAGACCGAGATTGAAGATCGGCCAGGAGAGCTGCGACGCGATCAGGATGCCGACCAGAAATCCGGCGACGCCCCAGAACACGGTCGCGATGACGCCCCAGCGTATCACATTGTCATAATAACGGTCGGGCCGTGCCGCTTCGGGCTCGCGCCCGACCTGCCGCAGCGTATAGAAAGCTGCGATCGTCGCCGCAGCGGCGCAGATCATCATATGCACGGCAAAGCCGGTATCGGCCGCAAAGCCCGCTGCGCTGACGCACAGGAATATCAATAGGAGCCAGCCCCCGGCCCTGGTCACGACGTCGTCCAAATCGACCCCCTGAAATGCGTTGTCACCCCGGTTCATGGGGATAAGCGGCGGCTTAGCCGGGGGGGCGAACGCCGCTCTATGCGTAGTTTCCCCAAGGCCTTGCTGGCGCCACGGGGGCGGTGGCGGCCAATGCCGGCGATTTCCTTGACCGCGATCAAATCCAGCCCGTGGGGCGGGGGGCTAATGGCCTTTCGTGACGAGGCCTCAGAGGGGGCAATCGGTCGCCTCGTCACTTTCCAACAGCCGAGGCATCACCCGCCATGCAGTCCGACGAAATGCTCGCCACGCCGTTCTGGCGCCGATCACACTATCTCGATCGCATGACGTTGCGCGATCTCGCCGGGGCCTATTTCCGCCATTATGCGATCGTCACGTATCTGCTGCTGGCGGCGGCGATGATGGGCCTTTACGTCTACCGGCCGGCCTCGCCGATTCAGACCGCCGCGGTGATCGCGCTGATCGTCCTGGCATATCCGCTGGTCTGGTATTCGCTCCATCGCTGGGTGCTGCACAGCAACTGGATGTTCAAGGTGCCGTTCCTGGCTCCGGCGTGGAAGCGCATCCATTACGACCACCATCAGGATCCCAATCATCTCGAAGTGCTGTTCGGCGCGCTCTACACGACGCTCCCGACCTTATTGCTGGTCGCGGCATTGCCCGGGTGGCTGATCGGCGGGGTGGGCGGCGCCGTCGCCGGCTTTGCCACCGGCCTGCTCGTCACCTGCTTCTACGAATTCGCGCATTGCATCCAGCATCTGTCGTACAAGCCGCGGGTGCGGTTTCTGGCAGTGATGAAGGCGCGGCATCTCGAGCATCATTTCCACGACGAACGCGGCAATTTCGGCATCACCAATTTCGTCTGGGACCATGTGTTCCAGACCTATTACACGCGGCCGCAACGTCCCGCCAAAAGCGCCACGGTATTCAACCTGGGCTATGATGACAGGATGGCGCGAATTTATCCCTGGGTTGCGCGCCGATCGGGCGGAGTGGCCGCCGGCCATCCACGATATCGGGCCGGCGCCCATGACTGAGCCATGGCCGATGCTCGAGCGATGGTTCGCCGATGCCGCGGCGAGCGATCCGGTCTTTTACAACGCCGCCGCGTTGGCGACAGCGGATCGCGATGGACGGCCATCGTCCAGGATCGTGTTGCTCAAGCGGCACGATCGGCACGGCGTGGAATTCTTCACTAACAGCGCCAGCCGCAAGGCGCGTGACTTGGCAGACCGCCCCGATGCCGCCATTTGCCTATTCTGGCCTGGGCTTGGCCGCCAGCTGCGGATCGAGGGACCGGTTACGGCGACCAGCAGTGAACGCAGCAACGCCTATTTCGCTTCGCGCGATAGGGAATCGCAGATCGGCGCCTGGGCTTCTCGCCAGTCCGAGCCGCTGTCCGACCGTTCCGCGTTGCTCACGCGGATCGCGGCACATGCCGAGCGCTTCGACGGGCGAGAGGTCGCTCGGCCGCCTTTCTGGGGTGGCTATGTGATGCATCCGACGGTGATCGAATTCTGGTCGGACGGCGTGGCGCGATTGCACGAGCGGCAGGAATATCGTCGTCGCGACGACGAATGGACTATTCAGACGCTATTTCCTTGACGGCGACCAAGTCCCGTCCGCGAGCATCGTACCCGGCCGGGGTAAGCGCAAGGGAAAGCAGCGGGAGCGCCAACGCATAGGCATATTGGGTGAGCGTCACGCCGATGTTGAACGGGAACCAGATGGTGGGAATGCCCAACCGGGAAAGCTCGTTGATGAACAGCGCGGTCGCAATAACGGCCATCGTTGCGAGCGCTAGCAATCTGCGTTCGCCGCGCACCATGATCCGCACCGCGATCACCACGAACAGGACAGCGAAGACGGCGCGACCGACAGACACCAACGCATCTGCGTGAGTGACGGCTGCAACGACCCTTAACGCCCAAGCCGCGATGGCGATCAGCAAGACGACGCGCCGGTCGCGCCCTTCCGCCCGGTCGTTCCACGCAGCCGTCCAAGCCAGCACGGCGAGTGGCGACAGCAGAATGGCATTCTGCCGATCCAGGGTCGAAATACCGATCAGGTCGGTCCAAGCGGCGGCGGCATTCCCAAGCCTGAGACAAGCGGTCGCCACGAGCGCTACTGCCAGCCATCGGGCAAGACCTGGCCTCGCGGTCTTTCGAGCCGTAACGAGGGCGATCCCGGCAAGCAGGAACATCATGATCGGCAGCGCCAGCTCGACGATATAGCCGGCAATGGTTCGTCGCCATTGGGCCCCGTACAATGTGTCGCCGAACGGGGCGGAGGCAAGGGTAGGGGCGCTCCTGAGCCCGCCACTCTGGTCGTCCCGGCCCAATCCCGGCTGCATGAAGGCTCTGATCGCCAGCACGCCGGAATGCTCGCCCGGCGATGGCGGAAGCCGGACCAAATATGGTCGGGCACCGACCACCTTGGGGTGATCGCCTAGCCTGCCGATGCCGCCGATCGGCTTGCCGTTCCAGAACATCTCGTAACCGTCATCGACCATCGTCGGGCCGAGCAACGTCCAGTCGCCGTGCGCCGGCAAGGCGACATGACGGCGATACCAGCCATAGCCTTCGAGATCGGGATGGCCGCGCGCGTGCCAGCCGGCGAGATAGCCGGGAAGGCCGACGTCGAAATCGTGGTTGGTCGGCAGGGAAACCAGCTCGATCCGATCCCAGCCGCTATCGTCGGTCCGCGGATCGGCCCAGCGTGGATCGTCGCCGGGATGGAAGCGCCATGTCCCGTCCAGCACCTTTGCCGGGCCGACAGGGTCCGGCCGGCCGCCGATCGCCAGCGTGGCGACGACCACGATCAGCATCGCCAGACCGAGGGAGCAGAACCAGAACCGCAGTCGCTGAGACACATCGCTTCCCCTACAAGCTGCCCGAACCAAGGTGCATTTTTTTAAATTGAAGCTGGTAGATGAGTTTGCACCAGTTAAATGTGTTTTAGTGGTGCAGTGAACGGAGTGTAGGTTGGATGGCAGTTTCCATTTCCCGTCCGGTTTCCGCGATCCGCCTGGATGGTGGCCGCCTGGCTATCGACTTCGCCAACACGATCCACGACCGGTTCGCGGCGGAGGTGGAGGATTATATCGCGACGCCGGAACGCTACATGGAATGGGCGAGGCGCTCCGGCGCGATCGCTGCCGGCGAGGTGATCGACATGTCGGACTTGGGTGGAGAGGGCGAACACCTCATGGCGGACGTTCGCTCGCTTCGGGATGCCACTTATCTTCTCTTGTCGGCCCGTATTGACGGAGTTCCGATTCCCAAAGAGCCGCTATTCGTCGTCAATCAATGGTTGTTATGTGCCCGTCAGAGCCAGTCTCTGACCGAAGACGGTCTGCTGAAATTGCAGGCGAATCCGGAGGATTTTCGCATTCCGCTCAAGCGGATCGTCCTGGATGTCGTCAATACGCTGGCCGATGCGCGGGCCGGCGAATTCAAGCTCAAGCGTTGCGCGAACCAGAGTTCCTGCGGGTGGATATTCGCCGACACCAGCAAGAACGGTCGCCGCCGCTGGTGTGCGATGCAAACCTGCGGGACCGCCAGCAAAACGGAGGCTCGCCGGAACAGGCGCTAAGGCCGGCGATGCGCGCTAGCAGGTCGGAAGGAACAGCGCCGGGATCATAACTCCGGGTTATCGGCGCAAGACGTAATTGCGGATTGATTCCTCGCCCCCGCTCACGGACCTTGCACTCGCCCGGTCGGCAATACGACCGAGAGCAAAATAAACATCAGGGGGAAAATCATGGCACTTCATTCGTGTTCCCACCTCGTGCGTCTGCGCTCCGCGTACCTTGCCGGTAGCGCCGCGATCTTGCTGGTATCTCCGTCAGCATTTGCCGCGAGCTCCGACAATTCGGCACCGACCGCGCAGGAAGCGCCCCCCGCTGCCCAGCCGAGTGACGATCAGCCGCAAAAGGACATCGTCGTCACCGGCTCGCTGGTGCGCAGCACCGGTTTCACCGCACCGACGCCGGTCACCGTGCTCAATGCCGACACGCTGGCGCGGGTCTCCGCGCCCAACGTCGCCGACGCGATCAACCAGATGCCGGCGCTGCGGCCTTCGCTCACCCCGACCAGCGCGGTCAACGCCGGCGGCGGCACCCAGGTCGGTGGCAATTATCTCGACCTGCGTGGTCTCGGTTATGCCCGTACCTTGGTGCTGCTCGACGGCCGGCGCTACGTCCCATCCAATCCGACCGGCGCGGTCAACCTCAACAACATTCCCCAGGCGTTGATCGATCGCGTCGACATCGTCACGGGCGGTGCCTCCGCCGCTTATGGCGCCGACGCCGTGGCGGGCGTGGTCAACCTGCAGACCAAGGCGAACCTGGAAGGGCTCAAGGCGACGCTGCAGGCCGGCGAGGCCGGAGCGGGCGATTACCGCAACGTGCTGATCTCGGTGGCGGCCGGTGCGAAGCTGACCGATAGCATGCACCTGGTGCTGGCCGGCGAATATTCCGACAATAATGGCATCGCCCGCTTGTCCGCGCGGCGCTGGGCCGCAGCTGGTGCGGGCCTGCTCGCCAACCCCAATGCCGGCAATGGCGGTCTCGGCACGCCGAGCCAACCGCGCCAGCTTCTCGTGACCAGCGGCCTGCGCAACAGCAACTCGACGGCTAACGGCGTCATCACTGGCGTTACCTTCCGGCCCGGCTCCGGCTCCCCGATCAACACCATCACCGGCCTGCCGGCCTATCTGAAGGGCATCCAGTTCAACGATGCCGGTCAGGCGGTGCCGTTCTCACTGGGCACCATGACGACCTCGGGCACGGCGCTGGGCGGGGACGGCGTGAACGGCATGGCCGACCAGGTCGGTGCGACGCCGATCACGCGCTACACCGCTTATGGCAAGCTGAGCGGCGACGTCGCGCCCGGCTGGACCGCCTTCATCGAGAGCTCCTACAGCCATTTCCATTCGCTACAGGACGGTATCCCCTCGACCTTCAGCTACACGATCGCGGCGGACAATTTCTATCTGCCGCCCGATCTGGCGGCGACCCTGGCGGCCAACAAGGTCTCCGCCATCACGGTCAACAAGCTCGCCGATCAGAACGCGCGGACGCTGACCAGCTACAATACCGATGTCTATCAGATCACGCTGGGCGTGCATGGCGAGCTCGGCAAGAGCTGGTCGTTCGACGGCTATTACGGCCATGGCCGCAACTACAACGACAATATCAGCCGCAACAACCGCATCCTTGCCAATTACGCGCTGGCGATCGACGCCGTGGCCGATCCGGCGCATCCGGGCTCGGCGATCTGCCGGTCGACCCTGACCAAGCCAAGCAACGGCTGCATCCCGTTCAACATCATGGGCAAGGTCGACCCCAACAATCCGGCGTTGAAATATGTCAACGGCGTCGCCGAAACGATCAACGATATCGAGCAGGACGAGCTGTCGCTCACGCTTCGCGGCGAACCCTTCTCGACCTGGGCGGGGCCGGTCTCGCTGGCCCTGGGCGGCGAATATCGCAGCCAGTCGCTGAGGGTGGATTTCGACAGCGCCTCGCGGGCCGGCGCCTATTCCGCTCCCGCGCTGCCATATTCCGGCAGCGTCGACGTCAAGGAAGCGTTTGGCGAGCTGCTGATCCCGTTGCTGGCCGATTCACCGTTCGGTAAACGGCTGAGCGTCGATGTCGCCGGGCGCATCACGAACTACACGACCTCCGGCACGGTCGAGACGTGGAAAGCGGGCGTCGATTACGCGATCAACAATTCGATCCGGCTGCGCGCGACCGAATCGCGCGACATACGCGCGCCCAACCTGGCCGAATTGTATCAGAAGAGCGGCAGTTCTTTCCTGACCGTCACCGATCTCGATCCGCGCTATCTCGGGCAAAGCTATCTAGTCACGGCGCTGACTGCGGGCAATTTGAACCTGAAGCCGGAAATCGCCCGGACCTTCACGGGCGGCGTGGTGCTGACGCCAAGCTTTATTCCGCGCCTGAGCATCTCGGTCGACTATTACAATATCGACATCAAGAAGGCGATCATCCAGCTGACACCGGCGACGATCGTGCAGCAATGCTTCACGACCAATACGGCGGCCTGCCAATATATCACTCGCGACAATAGCGGGCTGATCACCACGGTGTTCAGCGGGCCGACCAATCTTGCTTATGCCATGACCCGCGGCATCGACCTCGAGATGAGCTACGTGCTGCCGGTCGGCCGGGATCGCGTGGTATTCCAGGGGCTGGTCAATTACCTGATCAAGACCGAGACTTATGACGGCACCGTTCGCGTCCGCCTGGACGACAGCGTTGTCCAGCCGACCGTCGCCGCCATAGGCGGCAACCCGCGATGGAAGGCGAACGCCAATATCAGCTATATCGCTAGCGATTGGCGTCTGAGCGCTACCGCGCGCTATGTCGGCGGCGGATTTATCGACCGTACCTTGACTGCCAGCAATATTGACAAGCTAACCGTCAACGGACGCCTCTATGCCGATGTCTCGGGCGAGGTGACGATCTTCCATCCGCGTGGCGCGGGCAGCAAGGTCGCGCTGTTCGCGGCGGTCCAGAACCTGTTCGACAACGACCCGCCGATCACCGGCGCCGGCGGCTATGGCACGACGCGGGCGCTGTACGATACGATCGGGCGCCAGTTCATGGGTGGGCTCCGCGTGAAATATTGAGGCCGATGGCCGCAAAAAGGGGAGGGTAGCGTGACTCGGATTGCACATCTGCCGCTGTGCGCGCTCGTCGCGGCGTCGCTTGCGACGGCCCCGGCTTCGGCCGGGAGCGCGGTCGAACCGGGATCGGCAAAGGCGGCCGCGGTCAAAGCCGCGCTCGCCGTGCCGGCGGGCTCTGCCGCTCCCGGCTGCGCGGTCGGACTGTTTCGCGGCGGCAAGCCAGAATTGCTGGTGAGCGACGGCTATGCCGATGTCGCGACCGGACGCCGGATCGATGCCGACACCCAATTCTACGCCGCGTCGGTCTCCAAACAGTTCACCGTCGCGGCGCTCATGCAATTGGTCGTGGCCGGGAAGGTGCGCCTCGACGACGACGTGCATCGCTATCTGCCCGATTTGCCGCCCTATCCCGATCGGCTGACGATCCAGAATTTGTTGAACATGACCAGCGGCGTGCGCGACTCCCTCGTCCTGCTGCAACTCGACGGGATCGAACCGCTTTCGCGTGCCAGCCGCGCCGAAGCGCTGGCCGAGATGTTTCAGCAGCGGGATACCAAGTTCAAGCCCGGCACCGCCTATGATTACACCAATGGCGGCTATCTGCTGCTGTCCGAGGTGGTTGAGCGCGTCTCGGGCGAAAAGTTCGAGGCCTATGTCAATGCGCATGTGCTGAAGCCGCTGGGGATGACCCGCAGCTATGTCATGCTGGGCAGCCGCAGTTCCGACGCCAATGCCGCGCGGGGCTATACAATGCCGGGTGGCAAGGTGACGCTGACCGACGAAATCCCGCTATTCGGCGGCAGTGGCGGGTTGATCACCACGGTCAACGATCTCGGCAAATGGTATGCCGATATCGACAGTGGACATAAGGTCTGGACCCCCGAACTGACCCGGCTGATAACGACCCCGGGACGGTTCGCGGATGGCATCCCGGTGCGCGATCACGGCCAGGGTCCGGTCTATGGCAATGCCTTATTGATCGGTCCGCACTGGTTCCACCACACCGGTGCCGCGGGGGGATTCAAGACCCTGTTCGGCTACAATCGCGAGCAGCGGTTCGGCGTGGCGCTGCTCTGCAACAATGGCGACTATAACCCCGATAAAGTCGCGGATGCCGTGCTTGCCGCGTTCGACAGCAGCGTGCCGCGCGTGAGCGAAGGCGCTCCGCCATCCTCGCTCGACGGCCGCTACGGCAATCCCAACCTCAAGGCGATCTATTCGATCGCCCTGACGGAAGCCGGTGGTACGGTCACCGTGACCGATCGCAACGGCAAGCCGGGCGCGCCGCAACCGCTGGAAGCCACCGGACCCGGCCAATATAAGGCCCGTGCCTACACGCTGAGTTTCGACGACAATGGCATGGGCTTCACGCTAACGATCCCGCGCGTGGGTCTGCATTTTACCAGATTGCCCTGACGCTTTGCCATTACCCTCGATCGGCACCGCCTGCAGCGTCATCGTCGCGAAGTCGATCGTCAGCAATTTGAGCTGGACGATCATGTCGCTGCCGACGCGCCCGGCGCTGCTGTCATTGTCCTCGATATTGACCTTCAGCGCCTTCAGCGGAACGCCATCGATCGTATAGTCGAGTTGGGGCAGGACGCGGACCTTGGTGGTAACGAAGCCGCCGGCGCCGCCGATCGTCGCGTTGCGCTCCGCCGCGCTTGCGAGCTGCTCCTTGGTCAGCAAGGCAAGGCCCGGTCTGCGCAATGCGGTCGAATCGGCGCCGCTGTCGAATTGCGCGCCGGCGGTACCGAGCGGCGTGGTGATCGGGATGCCGAGCCCATCCTCGTGCCAATAGACGCGCACCGTCTTGCCCTTGGGCAGTGGCGCGGCGCCGCCGAGCGCGAGCTTGGTGCCCCCGTCCAACCAGGCGATCCGGCCGAGCGCGGCGAAGGCGGGCAGGCCGAGGATGGCCGGGATCGTGTAGTCCTTGCCGAGCTTGAGCATCGCGTCCGGCAGCACCAGCACGGGCAGGTTCTCGAGCGTTGCGCCGCCGATCATCGCTTTGTCGATCAGCCCCATCCTGCCGGTCACGCGGGTGGTCGACGTGCCGACATCGCTAGACCCGGGCAGGATGCGCACCCCCAGCTGCGTGGCGGTGCTTTCGGTGACGACGGAAATCTCGGCGCCCGTGTCCATGAACCAGGGCAGGGTGATGCCGTTGACGGTGACGTTCGCGCTCTTGCTGCCGAGTGGATTGGCAATGGTCGGCACCGTCGCAGCGCCGCGCGCGCGGATCGGCGGCGCGTCGCGAAAGGCCTCCGCGATCTTCTCGTCGCTGGCATCCTCGCCGTCGGGAGCGAGCTTGTTCGCCTCGGCGCAGGCGGCGACGCGTTTCGCACCGCCGACCGTCACGCCGTAATCGTTGCACAGACGGTGAAACAGCATCGCGCGCACTGGAGCGGATGCATCGGCATGCGCCCGCAGCCACGCTTCGATCGCGGCATTCTCGGCCGCACCGCCAAACTGGGCGTCATAGGCCAGGCGTTCCGCCGTCCCCGGGCTCGGCGGCGGCGCATAGGGGTCGGGTTGGGGTAAAGCGGCCTGGGCGAGGAGCAGCGCGATCGTCGGAATCATGGAGCCATCTCTATTGACTGTCTTAGCCAAGTGCTACACGGCTTGTGTCGTCGCGGACAGTGGGTAAAGGCGGCGCATGACTACCGAATTGCCCAAGACCTTCGACCCCGCCGAGATCGAGACGCGCTGGTATCAGCATTGGGAGACGAACGGCCAGTTCCACCCCGACCGGCCGGGAGCGGAGCCTTGGACGATCGTCAACCCGCCGCCCAACGTGACGGGATCGCTGCATATCGGGCATGCGCTCGACAATACGCTGCAGGACGTGCTGGTCCGCCACGCGCGCCTCAAGGGCAAGGACGCTCTCTGGGTGGTCGGCACCGACCATGCCGGCATCGCGACCCAGATGGTGGTCGAGCGCCAGATGGCGGAGAAGCAGCAGAAGCGCACCGACTTCACCCGCGACGAATTCGTCGCCAAGGTGTGGGAATGGAAGGCCGAGAGCGGGGGCGAGATCACCCAGCAACTCCGCCGCCTGGGCTGCTCGATGGACTGGGCCAATGAGCGCTTCACGATGGACGAAGGCTTTTCCAAGGCCGTCCTCAAGGTGTTCGTCGACCTCTACAATCAGGGCCTGATCTATCGCGACAAGCGCCTGGTGAACTGGGATCCGGGCCTCGGCACCGCGATCAGCGACCTCGAAGTCGAGACCAAGGAGGTCAAGGGCAGCTTCTGGCAGATCCGCTATCCGTTGGCGGATGGATCGGGTTCGATCACGGTCGCGACGACGCGGCCGGAGACGATGCTCGCCGATATGGCGGTCGCGGTGCATCCGGAGGACGAGCGCTACAAGGCGATGATCGGCAAGCAGGTGAAGCTGCCAATTACCGGGCGGCTGATCCCCGTGATCGCCGACGAACATGCCGACCCGACGCTCGGCACCGGCGCGGTCAAGATCACGCCGGGGCATGACTTCAACGATTTCGAGGTGGGCAAGCGCGCCGGGTTCAAGGCCGGCGAGATGCTCAACATGCTCGACGCCAAGGCGCAGGTCACGCAGACCGCCGACGGGCTGATCCCTGACGATCTGCTCGGTATCGATCGCTTCTGGGCGCGCAAGCAGGTGGTCGAGCGGCTGAAGGAAGCAGGCCTCCTGGTTCCCTATGTCGACAAGGAAGGCGTCGAGCACGACGCCGAGCCGCGCACGATCCAGACGCCCTATGGCGATCGCTCGGGCGACGTGATCGAGCCGTGGCTGACCGACCAATGGTATGTCGATGCTGAGACGCTGGCGAAGAAGCCGATCGAAGCGGTGCAGTCGGGCGCGATCAAGATCGTGCCGAAGAGCTGGGAGAAGACCTTCTTCAACTGGATGGAGAACATCCAGCCGTGGTGCGTAAGCCGGCAGCTATGGTGGGGGCATCGGATTCCGGCCTGGTTCGCCCAGGATGGCAGGATTTTCGTCGCGCTGACCGAGGAAGAGGCGCAGGCCCAGGCCGGCGCTGGCGTTGCGTTGAAGCAGGATCCCGACGTCCTCGACACTTGGTTCTCCTCCGCGCTCTGGCCGTTCGCGACGATGGGCTGGCCCGAGGATACCGATCCCAAGCTCCACGGCCGCTACCCGAACGATGTGCTGATCTCCGGCTTCGACATCCTGTTCTTCTGGGACGCGCGGATGATGATGCAGGGCATGCACTTCATGGAGGACGTGCCGTTCCGCACGCTCTATCTGCACGGGCTGGTGCGTGCCGCCGACGGGCAGAAGATGTCCAAGTCGAAGGGCAATGTCGTCAATCCGCTGGGGCTGATCGACAAATATGGCGCCGACGCGCTCAGGTTCTTCATGGCGGCGATGGAAAGCCAGGGCCGTGACATCAAGATGGATGAGAAGCGGGTCGAGGGGTATCGCAACTTCGCGACCAAGTTGTGGAACGCCGCGCGCTTCTGCCAGTCGAACGGGATCGGTGCATCGAAGACGCTCGAGGCGCCCGAGGCGACGCTCGCCGTCAACAAATGGATCATCGGCGAGACGATCCAGACGGTGCAAGCGGTCGACCTGGCGCTGGCCGATTACCGTTTCGACGGTGCCGCCAACGCGATCTACCAATTCGCCTGGAGCCGGTTCTGCGATTGGTATCTCGAGCTGATCAAACCTGTGCTTCAACGATTGGTAGCTGAGACCGGACATTTTTCAGTTTCTTCGGACGGCAACACGGAGCCACAAGATGCGGCCCGCTCGCCAGAGGGCTTGCAGGACGACCGCGAAAAGGCCGAAACTCGCGCTGTCGCTGGTTGGGTGCTCGATCAGATCCTGGTCATGCTCCATCCGTTCATGCCGTTTGTGACCGAAGAGCTTTGGTCTAAGCTGGGCGAGCGCGAATATGATCTGATCGTTGCCAAATGGCCGATCGCTGACGCCCGCGAGATCGATCCAGAAGCGGGCAAGGAGGTAGATTGGTTGATCCAACTGATTTCGGAGATCCGAAGCATCAGAACTGAATTGAACGTCCCCCCCGGGACGAAAGTGCGACTGCTGCAGGATGGCACTTCGGTCGAAACGCAAAATCGAATCAACCGGCATTATCAGTCGCTCACTCGGCTCGCCCGACTCGCGCAAGTTGAGTTCCTGTCCGGAGCCAGCTTCGACGCGGCGGCACAGCTGGTTTTGGACGAGGCAACGTTTGTTATCCCGCTCGAAGGCGTCATCGACGTCGCCGCCGAACGCACGCGTCTGACCAAGGCGATCGAGGCGGCGTCCAAGGAACGTGACGGCCTCGCTGGCCGCCTCAACAATCCGAGCTTCGTCGAACGCGCGAAGCCCGAGGCGGTCGAAAAGGCGCGCGCGGATCATGCCGAGAAATCGGCCGAGGCTGAGCGGCTGACGGCGGCGCTGGCGCGATTGGGTTAGTCTGTTCCCCTCCCGCAAGCGGGAGGGGCTAGGGGAGGGCGTGTCCGCCAACGACGCGCTTGCCTCGACAGGCCCTCCCCCGACCCCTCCCGCAAGCGGGAGGGGAGATGCTGCCGTCGGCTCAGTACGCTGGAACAACGTCGCCGCGCCAGATTATGTTGCCCTCGGGCTAGGCGAACTCGTGCGTATTCCCTATCGGAACGTCCGACAGCGAAACGATCAGACACCGGCCGTGCGGGCCGAGGAAAGGCATCCCACGTGGCGCAGCCGCCGCATCAGCAGCAGCGAGGCCCAGGAGGCCGCCGCGACCTGACCGTCGGGCCGATCGGTCCGACTTTGCTCGCCTTCGCGCTGCCGACGCTCGCCTCGAACATCCTCCAATCGCTCAATGGCTCGATCAATTCGATCTGGGTCGGGCGCTTCCTGGGCGAGAGCGCGCTCGCGGCGACGTCGAACGCCAACATCATCATGTTCCTGATGTTCTCGGCGGTGTTCGGCTTCGGCATGGCGGCGACGATCCTGATCGGGCAGTCGGTCGGCCGCCACGATATCGAGGGAGCGCGGCGCGCGTTCGGATCGGCGGTCGGCCTGGTGATGGGCGGTGCGGTGGTGATCGCGATCCTCGGCTGGTTGTTCGCCCCGCAGATATTGCGGCTGCTCGCCACGCCGGGCGAGGCACAGAATATGGCCCGCGATTACCTTCGGGTAATCTTTCTCGGCCTGCCCTTCTCGATGCTCGGCGTGCTCATTCAGATGAGCCTGCGCGGTACCGGCGATTCGGTGACGCCTTTATGGTTCATGGGCCTGAGCGTGGCGATCGACAGCACGTTCAACCCCTTGCTGATCGACGGCATCGGGCCGTTCCCCAAGATGGGCATCGCCGGATCGGCGACGGCGACCTTGCTGGCGGGCATCGTCTCGTCGGCGGGGTTGCTCATCTACGTCTATTGGCGCGATTTGCCGATCCGGCTGCGCGGACGTGAACTGCGCTTTCTGATCCCCGAAAAAGCGCTGGTGAGGACGATCATCGCCAAGGGCCTGCCGATGGGCGCGCAGATGCTGGTCATGTCGACGGCTGGCCTCACGATGATCGGCCTCGTCAACCGCCACGGCGTGGACACCGCCGCCGCTTATGCCGTCTCGCAACAGCTCTGGACCTATATCCAGATGCCGACGATGGCGATCGGCGTGGCGGTCAGTTCGATGGCGGCACAGAATATCGGCGCGGGCAAATGGGAACGCGTCAACGCGATCACGCGGTCGGGCATCGTTTACAACACGATCATCACTTTGGTCGTCGTCACCGCGATCATCCTGTTCGACCGCCAGGTGATGACGCTGTTCGTCGGCAGCGGCAGCCCCGCGATCCCGATCGCGCGGCATATCCAGCTGATCTCGAGCTGGACCTTCGTGATGTTCGGCGTGACGATGGTGCTGTTCTCGACCGTTCGCGCCAACGGCGCGACGATACCGCCGCTGATCATTCTTGCGATCGCGTTCTACCCGATCCGCCTGGGCTTCGCGATCTTCGGCCAACCGCTGATCGGCGTCGATGCTTTGTGGTACGCTTTCCCGATCGGGTCGCTGGTCTCGATGTCGCTTGCCGCCTGGTATTACCGGAACGGCCGTTGGCGCGAGCAATCGCTGATCGTCCCGCCCGAGCCCGAAGGGGAGGAACAGGCGCACGCTTCCGGCGAGCCGGCCGGGCGATTGCATCCGACGGGCTGACCGGCTCGCTTCGCCCTTGCGTGCGGCGGCGCGCGGGCTCAAATGCGCGGCCATGAGCCACTATCCTGCGATCCGTCTCCGCCGCACGCGCGCCTCGGCGTGGAGCCGGCGGATGCATGCCGAAAACACCCTGACCGCTGCCAATCTGATCTGGCCGCTGTTCATCGCCGAAGGACAAGGGGTCGAGGAACCGATCGCCAGCCTGCCCGGCGTGTCGCGCTGGTCGGTCGACAATATCGTCGCACGAGCGAAGGAAGCGCGCGACCTCGGCATTCCGTGCATCGCCTTGTTCCCCAACACCCAGCCCGATCGCCGCAGCGATGACGGCAAGGAAGCGCTCAACCCGGACAATCTGATGTGCCGCGCGATCCGAGCGCTCAAGGACGCGGTGCCTGATATCGGCGTGCTGACCGACGTCGCGCTCGACCCCTATACCAGCCACGGTCATGACGGCTTGCTCGACGAGAGCGGCTACGTCCTGAACGACGCCACCGCGGAAGTGCTGGTCGGTCAGGCGCTCAACCAGGCCGCGGCCGGCGCCGACATCATCGCGCCGTCCGACATGATGGACGGCCGGGTGGGGCAGATCCGCGAGGCGCTGGAGGGCGCGGGCCAGGTCAACGTTCAGATCATGTCCTACGCCGCCAAGTACGCCAGCGGCTTCTACGGCCCGTTCCGCGACGCGGTCGGTTCGCGCGGGCTGCTGAAGGGCGACAAGAAGACCTATCAGATGGACCCGGCCAATGCCGAGGAAGCGCTGCGCGAAGTCGCGCTCGACCTCGCCGAGGGCGCCGACAGCGTTATGGTCAAGCCGGGCTTGCCCTATCTCGACATCATCCTGCGCGTGAAAGATCGCTTCGAAGTTCCTGTATTCGCGTATCAAGTATCCGGCGAGTATGCGATGATCGAGGCGGCGGTCGCGGCCGGCGCGGCCGAGCGCGACGCCGTCGTGCTGGAGACGCTGATGGCGTTCAAGCGCGCCGGGTGTTCGGGCGTGCTGACCTATCACGCGCTCCACGCGGCGAAGCTGCTGGCGAAATGATCGAGACGCCGCGCCTGATCCTCCGCCCGTGGCGCGAGGACGACAAGCAAGCGTTCGACGCGATCATCAACACGCCGGCGATGATGAAGCATTTCGGCGGCGTCGCGCCGCGCGAGAAGATCGACGGGCTGATCGACCGCCAGATGGAGAAGCAGGCCGCAGACGGCCATTGCATGTGGGCGGTCGAGACCAAGGCCGATGGCCAATTGGCGGGGATTTGCGGGCTGAGGCTGGGCGGACATCCCGATACGCCGGTCGACGGCATGTACGAGCTCGGCTGGCGCATCGCCGAGAAGCATTGGGGGCAGGGCATCGCTCGCGAGGCGGCCGAGGCCAGTCGCGATTGGGGCTGGGCGAATACCCCGGCCGAGACGATCGCGGCATGGACCAATCCCGACAATGCGCCGTCCTGGGGCCTGATGATCCGGATCGGCATGACGCGCCGGCCCGAACTAGATTTCCGCCACCCGCTCTATCTCGATAATGACGATGTGATCGGCGACATGATCGTCTATGCGATCGATCGGGCGGCGGGAGCGGGGCGATGATCGATACGGATCGCCTGCTCATGCGCGGCTGGCGCGACAGCGACATCGCGCCCTTCCATGACATGTGCAACGATCCGGAGGTCATGCGCTATCTCGGGCCGCCGCTGAGCCGCGAGGACGCCGAAGCCGCCGCGGAACGGCAGAACGGCTTCGTCGCCAGCCACGGTTATTGCTTCTGGGCGGTCGAGCGAAAGGCCGACGGCGCTTTCCTGGGCTTTTGCGGGCTCAAGCCGGGGCCCGAAGGCACGCCGCTCTTCAACCAGGTCGAGATCGGCTGGCGGCTGGCGCGGGAGGCCTGGGGCCAGGGCTATGCGCGCGAAGCGGCCGAAGCGTCGATCGCCTGGGGCTGGGCGAATACCGAGGCGCCAGGCATCGCCGCGATGACCAATATCGACAATGCGCGCAGCTGGGGCCTGATGGAGCGGCTCGGCATGGTGCGCGATCTTGACGGCGATTTCGAGCATCCGGCGGTGCCCGTGGGCGATCCGTTGAGGCCGCACATCGTCTACAGGATAGAGCGACCCTAGGTCTCCTAGCCCTCTCCCGCTCGCGGGTGCACCGGGTCGGTCATGCCCCCGGCATGACCTGAACAGCGCGGGGCGCTGTTCACCCGGCGCAGTTTGGGTGAGGGTCTTCTTTCTTCTTCCGGGCGAATGAAATGCAGGAAGAAGTAAGAAGACCCTCACCCTCCCGCTGCGCGGGCCCCTCCCTCTCCCGCAAGCGGGAGAGGGGTGAGTTGATCGGCAGCTTTTGAAAAGGCTTGAGGGCCTATTTCTCGCCCAGGATCGCCTTGATCGCGGCGATCTTCTTCTCCTGGGCGTCCAATTGTGCCTGCGCCTTCGTACGCGCGTCTTCGAGCGCGGGATAAGGCGGATCGCCGACGACGCCGCGTTCGCTGGCCAACTGATCGAGGTCGGTGATCGCGCCGAGCGTGGCGACGCGGAGCGAATCGAGATCGGCCAGTGCCGATTCGGCGCGTACCCATTCGTTGCTGCCCACTGCCTGCGCGGCCGGGCTGCGCGCGGCGCTCTCCGCAGTGGCGGCGCTGGCGGCGAACGCCGCCTCGGACGCGCCTAGCTTGGCGTCGATCGCTGCGATCTTCTTGTCGAGTTCGGGGTCCGGCGTGGCGACGGGTGTCACAACCTCAGGTTCAGCATCTGAGCGCGATTCGATCGGCCGCAGCGCGAGCGACGGATAGACCCCGGGCGCTTCGGTACAGCCGACGAGCCCGAGAGTGAGGAGTATCGCGATGCGCTTTGACATGACGCTGCTCTAGGCGGCGAAAAACTATGGCGCAACGCACTTGCGCTTCCCGAAACACCCCTCTATGTGCCGCGTCTCCCAGGCGCCCGTAGCTCAGCTGGATAGAGCATCAGACTACGAATCTGAGGGTCGGACGTTCGAATCGTTCCGGGCGCGCCATTTCCCCGACAGGCTAGAAAATTCCCCGTCAGGGGTCCCCGTGCGCGAGCGGACGCCGCTACGCCGTTGGCGCTGGGTTCACGCGCGATGACGGTGGCGCAGGTGGCGCAGCCGCCAATTGGCAATATGCGCGAAGGCGAGGCACAGGCTGCCCATGATCGTCACCGGCGTCTCCCATCGCCCACCAAGCAACAGCACACCTATCGCCAGCAGCATCAGCCCCACTGCGCCAATCATCAACGGATAGACCTGGCGATGATGGTGCCGGCCCGTGAACAGCGCCAGCGCGGAGGTTGGCACGGCAAACGCCAGCACCCAGACATGAAAGCTCTCGGGCACGGCGATCAGCGACGATAGAGCGGGCAGGGCGGCCAGCAATAATGGCAGGCCGGCGCAATGGATCAGACAGAGCGCCGACGCGCCGACCGCGGCGCGTTCGACCCAGTCGATCGCGGGGGCACCTCGCGCAGGGTCTCCGTCGGGCATGGGAATCTCCAATGTTCAATACGCCCGCCGCGAAGGTCGGGTGGAAACACGCAAGGTGCAAGCCGCCGCGGACGCGCCGCGGCGGCTGGCCATTCCAGCGAGGCGCGCCACCGGCGCGCGCCAATCCCTGCTCAGAACTTCTTGGTGATGCCGGCGAAGAAGCCGCGCCGCGCGCCATATTGCGGAGCACCGACGCCGACTCCCGATCCGTCGCGGATCAGGTAGCTCTTGTCGAACAGGTTCACGACGTCGAAGCGGATCGACAGCCCCTTGAGCACGCCCGGCCGGTCGAAATTCTGCGCGATCCCGATATTGGCAGTGACGTATGAGGGCAACTTGCCGCCATTGGGCACGATGCCGGCGGGATCGTCCGCGCGCAGGCCGTCGCCGTAGAGGAAATCGACCGCCGGAACGAGCGTGCCGATTCCGTCGTGGATCGTGACGCTGCCGCCGCCCGATGCCGTCCAGTTCTGCGAATGGTCGGTGAAGATGTAATGGTTGGAGATGTAGGCAAGCTCATCCGGCGCGAAGAAATATTGGCTCGAGATGATGTTGCGGCCTTTCTCCCTGCCGCGGGCGACGTTGGCGTAGAGGTCGAACGGGCCCTTGGTGTAATTGGCGCTCAGTTCCACGCCCCAGGCATAGCCCTTGGCGTAGTTGAACGGCGACAGCACCAGCGAGGTGCCGAACTGGCCTTCGTCGAGCAGGTTGCGCTTGATCTTGTAGTAAGCGTCGATCCCGACCTTGAGACCTGGCAGGAGGTACTGCTCGAGCCCGGCATCGAAATAATGCTCGCGCTCGGCGCGCACCGGATCGGCCATGGTGAGCGTGGGTGCCTTGGTCGTGCCGGCGAACAGCGCCAGCGTCGGCGCTGCGATCAACTCTTGGGGCGGCGGTGTGAAGTTGCGCGCATAGCCCAGGTGGAAAGTCGTGCCGCCACCCGGTTTCCAGACGAAGTTGACGCGCGGGCTGACCTGCTGCTCGTTCGTATAGGCCCTGACAGCGTCGAAACGGGCGCCATAATTCAGCGTCAGCGTCGGGGTCAGCGACCATTCGTCCTGGAGATAGACACCATAAAGCTGCCCGTTGCGGCCGCCCTTGTCGGTAATCGTGATCGGCACATCCGATGTTTGGTTGCCGTCCGCATCGACCGGGAACACGCGCGACGTCACCAGCGACCGGGTGCGCTCGTTCTGGAAGAACAGCCCGAAACGCAGCGTATGCGTATCCGACAGCTTGTAGCTGCCGTCCGCCTGGATGCCGGTGGCCAGGCTCGACAGCCGCGACCGATCGGCAACGCCGCTGAAGATGAGGTCGCCGCCTTGTGGGTCTGGCGTGAACCGCGTCTGCGAATAGCGCACGAACGGCGCGACCTGGAAATTGAGCGCCCCGCCAGCATATTGATAGGCCAGCACGCCGTAATGCGTGATCTCGCGCTGATTCTGATCGAGTTTGGCCGAATCGAACGTCGATTGACCGTTGAGCGTGAACACGGGCGTCTGCCCGGGATTGTTGGGAATCTGGAAGTAGCCGATCGAGGTGCCGCCGAACGCGGTGAGCCGGCTGGTATCGGAGAGAATGGCCGAAACATAGCCGAACCCGCGATACTGGCGGGTGCGATCGTGGATCGCGTCGCGCGTCGCGATCGGGTTCTCGACGCCGAGATCGTTCTGCAGATAACTGCCAGAGAAGAAATAGCTCAACGGCCCGCTCGACCCATGGAGCGACGCGCTGGGATTGATGGTGTTGCGGCTGCCGCCGTAATAACCAATGTCTCCGCCGTTCGCGAATCCGCCGGAACTCGTCTTCAGGCTTACCACGCCCGAGGTCCGATATCCGTATTGCGCGGGCAATGTGCCGGTGATCAGTTCGACCGAATCGGCGATCCTGGGATCGAACGTCTGGCCGAAGCCCGAGATGCTCTCCGGCACGATCACGCCATTCAAGCGGTATTGCAGGTTACCGTGCTCGTTACGGACATGCACGGCGCCATAGCTGTCGAGCGTTACGCCCGGTACCTGGGACAGGATCTGAACAAGGCTGACATTGGCGCCGCCCGGCTGCTTGGCGAGGAGTGCCTTGTCGATCGTGTACGCACTCGCGCCGAGCGAGGGGAGGATGGCGTCGCGCGCGGCGTCGAGCCGCTGCGCAGTGATCACGATGTCCCCCGGCTGGCCCGAAGACGCGGGGGCAGGCGCGGGGGAGGGGGCAGCCGGCGGTGGATTGGCCGGCGCGTCCTGGGCGTTGGCGATGGCGGGCAACAGCGCGACGGATGCCGCGCCCAGCAGGAAAAGATGTCGCATTCGAATTAACTCCGGGAACCTTGGTCGCGGATTCGCGGCGGAATCCAAGGGACGCGACCGGGCACGATGAGTCGTGCCTTCGCATCGCGGCGATAATGTCAGGCCTGGAGTGGGGTCGGGGGTGCGCGACTATGCCAGCCGAGCGAGCGCCGTTCGAGGATCAGTCCGAACGTTAATCCGGCGACGAGCCAGACGAGTAACGCCTGGGGCACCGGAAGGACGATCGGCGCCGGCGGCAGATACGCGGCGCTTTGCGCGATTTCCCGGCAGATCGGACAATTGGCCGGGGAGTCGTAAGGCGAATTCTGATCGGAAGACGACTTTGCAACGGCGCCCGTCGGGCCGGCATTCGTCGAGATCTGCGCACGGGCAAAATGATTGTGGGTCTCGGCGACGAAACTCTGCCATGAGAACACCACCAGCATGGCCAGCAGCACGGCGACCCAGCCAGCACCGAGCCGCCGCCCCGAATGGGGCGGGCGCGACGTGCTGCCGATGCGCCTTGCTATAGTCGCCATAATCTCCGGCCGGTTGTTCGACGAACGGGTTGCGGTCGCGCCGTGCTATGTTGCATTGTTACATGAATCAAGCCGTTTCGTTGCGGTGCACCATACCGCCGGGCTATAATCGCGGCGCGCCGCGGTACGATGGGCGTTTGCCTGCCCACGGTTTCGCGCTAGGCCCGCATCCATGATCGACGACGACAAGAGGATCGCCGCCGATGCCGCGGTCGCCGAAATCCGCGACGGCATGCTGGTCGGCATCGGCACCGGATCGACCGTGACGTTCGCGATCCGGGCGATCGCCGCGCGCCTGCCGGAACTCCGCAAGGCAGTGTTTTTCGCGACGTCGATCGCTACCGAACAAGCGGCGCGCGATGGCGGCATTCCGATCGGGCGATTCGCGCTCGCATCGCGGCTGGACCTGACGATCGACGGCGCCGACGAGATCGATCCCGCGCTGCGCGTCATCAAGGGCGCGGGCGGCGCGTTGTTGCGCGAAAAGATCGTCGCCGAGGCGTCGGATCGGATGGTCGTGATCGCCGACGCGTCGAAACGGGTCGATCGACTTGGCGCCGCGCCGTTGCCGGTCGAGGTCTTGCCGTTCGCACGCAGCTTCGTCGCTGCCCGGCTCGCGGCGCTGGGAACCGAACCCGTCTTGCGCATGGCCGATGAAGGCGCGTGGCGCAGCGATCAGGGCAATGTCATTTTCGACTGCCACTTCGCCTCGTTCCCGGATCCGGCCGGGCTCGCGGTCGCGCTGCAGGCGATTCCCGGCGTGATGGGACACGGCCTGTTCCTGCGCGAAGTCGACGCTGCCTATGTCGCCGGCGGGGGAACCGTTACGAAAATGGAACGCAATACCACCTGACGGGTGGCATGCGCGCGATGCTCCCCATATAGGGCGTGGAAATGGCGCAACCGCGATGCGGCCTGCGCGTTCCTCCACCCGAAGCGGGAGCCCGAGAAGAATGTCCGAAACCCAGACCGCCGACGTGGATCAGTTGAAAGAGGATGGCTCGATCGAGCGCCTGACCATCGACACGATCCGCACCTTGTCGATGGATGCGGTGCAAAAGGCCAATTCGGGACACCCGGGCACGCCGATGGCGCTGGCGCCGGTCGGCTATACGCTCTGGTCGCAATTCCTCCGCTACGATCCTTCGGCGCCGACCTGGCCCAATCGCGACCGCTTCGTTCTGTCGGTCGGCCACGCCTCGATGCTGCTTTATTCGCTGATCCATCTCGCCGGGATCGAGGAAGTCGACGGCGCCGGCAAGAAGACCGGCAAGGAAGCGGTCAGCCTGAACGATATCGAGAATTTCCGCCAGTTGGGTTCGAAGACGCCCGGCCACCCCGAATATCGCCATACCACCGGCGTCGAGACGACGACCGGTCCGCTGGGGCAGGGCTGCGGCAATTCGGTCGGCATGGCGATCGCCGAGCGTTGGCTCGCGGCGCGCTATAACAAGCAAGGCTTCACGCTGTTCGATCACGACGTCTATGCTTTGTGTGGCGATGGCGACATGATGGAAGGCGTATCGGCCGAGGCGGCGTCGATCGCCGGGCACCTCAAGCTCTCCAACCTCTGCTGGATCTACGATTCGAACCATATTTCGATCGAGGGCGACACCGCGCTCGCGTTCGACGAGGATGTCGGCAAGCGCTTCCAGGCCTATGGGTGGAACGTCATCCATGTGAACGACGCCAATGATTGCGCGGCGATGGCGCAGGCGCTCGCAACATTCCGCAAGACCGACGATCGCCCGACCTTCATCGTCGTCCATTCGGTGATCGGCTGGGGATCGCCCCGCGCCGGCAGCGAAAAGGCGCATGGCGAGCCGCTCGGCGTCGACAACGTCAAGGCGACCAAGGACGCTTATGGCTGGCCGCAAAAGGATTTCTACGTTCCGGAGGGCGTCGAGAAGCATTTCAATGGCGCGATCGCCGGCCGCGGGCGCCCGTTGCGCGAGGAGTGGGAAGCCAGCTTCGCCAAGTACAAGTCGGCCTATCCCGATCTCGGCAAGGAACTCGACCTGATCCTGTCGGACAAGCTGCCCGACGGCTGGGATGCCGATATCCCGACCTTCGACGCCGACGAAAAGGGCCTCGCCACGCGGGATTCTGGCGGCAAGGTGCTGAACGCGATCGTGGGCAAGGTGCCGTGGCTGCTCGGCGGATCGGCCGATCTCGCGCCTTCGACCAAGACCGACATCAAGGGCGCCCCGTCGTTCGAGGCCGACAATTATGGCGGCACCAATTTCCACTTCGGCGTGCGCGAGCACGGCATGGGCGCGGTGGTCAACGGCATGGCGCTGTCGCATCTGCGCGCCTACGGCTCCACCTTCTTCGTGTTCCTCGACTACATGCGTCCGCCGGTCCGACTGTCATCGCTGATGGAGCTGGGCACGGTTTGGGTATTCACTCACGACTCGATCGGCGTCGGCGAGGACGGCCCGACGCATCAACCGATCGAGCAGCTCGCGATGCTGCGCGCGACGCCGGGGATCGATACGATCCGCCCCGGCGACGCCAATGAGGTCGCCGCCGCTTGGCGCGCGCTGATGGCTGATGGCCGGCACCCGACCGCGCTCGTTCTGTCGCGTCAGGCGATGCCGACGCTCGATCGCTCGAAATATGCCAGCGCCGATGGCGTTGCGAAGGGCGCCTATATCCTCGCCGATAGTGATAATCCCGAGGTGATCCTGATCGCGAGCGGGTCGGAGGTCAGCCTGGCCGCCAAGGCCTACGAGCAGCTCAAGGCCGAAGGGGTCGCGGCACGCGTGGTGTCGATGCCAAGCTGGTTCAGGTTCGAACTGCAGGACCAGGCCTATAAGGACAGCGTCTTCCCCGCCGGCGTCACTGCCCGTCTCGCGGTCGAGATGGCCGGGGAAATGGGCTGGGATCGCTATGTCGGTCCCAAGGGCTCGACGATCACCATGTCGACCTTCGGCGCGTCCGCGCCGCTTGCCGGCCTGCAGGACAAGTTCGGGTTCACGGTCGAGAATGTGGTGAAGAGGGCGAAGGAACTGATTGGCAAATAACGGGCCGTCATCCCAGCGAAGCTGGGATCTCGTGCCGCATGAGACCCCAGCTATCGCTGGGGTTACGCAGAAGGAAAGACACATGGGACGGATCAACGATCTGGAAAAACTCGGTCAGGCGATCTGGCTCGATTTCATCGACCGCAAGCTGCTGGCCGAGGGCGGGCTGAAGAAGCTTGTCGAGGAAGACGGCGTCACCGGCGTGACCTCCAACCCGTCGATCTTCGAAAAAGCGATGGGCCATGGCAATGCCTATGACGCCGAGCTTGCCGAATTCGACAAGGCCAATCCCGGCGCGTCGGCGATGGAGCGCTACGAGCATCTCGCCATCCAGGACATCCAGGCCGCCGCCGACACGCTTGGTCCGGTCTATGACCGGCTGAACGGCAAGGACGGCTATGTTAGCCTGGAAGTGTCGCCCTATCTCGCCAACGACACCGATGAGACTGCCGCCGAAGCGGAGCGGCTTTGGACGGCGGTCGACCGGCCCAATCTGATGGTCAAGATCCCCGGAACGCCCGCCGGCGTTCCCGCGATCGCCTCGGCGATCGACAAGGGCGTCAACATCAACGTGACGCTATTGTTCTCGATCGAGGCCTATAAGGCAGTCGCGCTGGCGTTCGTCGAGGGTCTCGAGAAACGCGCCGCGCGCGGCGAACCGATCGACCGCATCGCCAGCGTGGCGAGCTTCTTCGTCAGCCGGATCGACACCAAGATCGACGACGCGATCGATGCCGGCACTGGCGGCGACGAGGCGAAGGCGCTGAAGGGCAAGGTCGCGATCGCCAATGCCAAGGCGGCCTATGCCTGGTATCAGGACTTTATCCAGTCGGATCGCTGGCAGGCGCTAGCTGCCAAGGGCGCGATGCCGCAGCGGTTGCTCTGGGCCTCGACCGGCACCAAGAACCCCGATTATTCGGACGTTCTCTATCTCGATACGCTGATCGGCCGCGACACGGTCAATACCGTGCCGCCCAAGACGCTCGACGCGTTCCGCGATCACGGCACCGCGGCCGAGACGCTGACCCAGGATGTCGAGGGAGCAAAGAAGGTGCTGGCGGATGCCGAACGCCTCGGCCTGAACCTGCAGGGCGTGACCGAGACACTGGTGGAGGAAGGCGTAGCATCCTTCTCCAAGGCGTTCGACGACCTGCTCGGCGCGATCGCGGCTAAGCATCCTGCCGAGGCGACCTGATCCTCCGTCGTCATGCCGGGCTAGTCCCGGCATCCAACGGGCCTCAAGCGGTGTCGCCCGTGGAGAATTGGACCCTGGCACAAGGCCGGGGTGACGCTGGACTCAGTCGGTGCTTTCGGAGACTCACATGAAAATTGGAATCATCGGCCTCGGCCGCATGGGCGGAAATATCGCGCGGCGTTTGATGCGCGGCAATCACGAGACGGTCGTCTATGATCGCGCGCCCGAAGCGGTGAAGGAAATCGTCGCCGATGGCGGCATCGGCGCCGGGTCGCTGGAGGAGTTGGCGGGCAAGCTCGACAGCCCGCGCGTCTTCTGGGTGATGCTGCCGGCCGGCGCGCCGACCGAAAGCACGATCGAGGCGCTGACCGGACTCTGTTCGCCGGGCGACATCATCATCGATGGCGGCAATACCTTTTACAAGGACGACATCCGCCGCTCGAAAGCGCTGGCCGAGAAGGGCCTCAAATATGTCGACGTCGGCACCTCGGGCGGCGTCTGGGGCCTGGAACGTGGCTATTGCATGATGATCGGCGGTGAGGACGCAGTGATGCGCCATCTCGACCCGATCTTCGACACGCTTGCCCCCGGTCTCGGCACGATCCCGCGCACGCCCAATCGGATGGCGCAGGAAGGCGAGGATCCGCGCGCGGAGAAGGGCTATATCCATGCCGGTCCGGCCGGTGCCGGGCATTTCGTCAAGATGGTCCATAACGGAATCGAATACGGCCTGATGCAGGCCTATGCCGAGGGCTTCGATATCCTGAAGAGCAAGGTCTCGGAGCAATTGCCCGAGGATGAGCGCTTCGACCTCAATCTCACCGACATCGCCGAAGTATGGCGGCGCGGGTCGGTGATCTCGTCCTGGCTGCTCGACCTGTGTGCGCAGGCATTGGCCAATGATCAGGCGCTCGACCAGTTCACCGGCCGCGTCGCCGATTCCGGCGAGGGTCATTGGACGATCGAAGCGGCGATGGAGGAAGCGGTGCCCGCGCATGTGCTGACCGCGGCGTTGTTCGCGCGCTATCGCAGCCGCGTCGAACATACTTATGGCGACAAACTGCTCTCGGCGATGCGCTTCGGATTCGGCGGGCATGTGGAGATGCCGCAGTGACGCAGGTTAGTCCGGCGATCCGACTGGTCATTTCGGACGTCGACGGCACTCTGGTCCGCAAGGACAAGTCGCTCAGTCCCCAGGTTATCGCCGCGGTTCATCGCCTGCGTCAGGCGGGCGTTGCCTTCACCCTGATCAGCGCGCGTCCGGTGTCGGGCGTGTTGCCGCTGATCGCGCCGCTGGGGATCGATATTCCTTTGGCGGCGGTCAACGGCGGTATCGTCTTTCGTCCGGACGGCAGCCTGATCACCAGGCATCGTATCGACCCCGAGACGGTGCGCGGCATGTTTGCGCTGGCCGACGGGGTCCCGGTCGACCGCTGGGTCTTCGCCGATGGCAAATGGTATGCCTCCAGCCTCGTCGGTCTCCATGTCGATCGCGAGCGCGTCGCCTCGAACGAGGAGCCGATCCTGCGCGACGATTTCAGCGAGTTCTACGATCGCGCCGACAAGATCACTTTCGTCAGCGACGATGCGCCGGTGCTCAAGGATCTCGCCGATCGCGGTAGTGCGTTGTACGGGCAGCGCGCCACGATCGGGCAGAGCCAGACCTATTATCTCGATGTCACCGATCTCCACGCCAACAAGGGCGATGGGGTCACCGAGCTTGCCGCTATCCTCGGCGTCGACCTCGCGCATGTCGCGGTGTTCGGCGATATGGACAATGACATTGCGATGTTCGCGCGTGCCGGCATGTCGGTGGCGATGGGGCAGGCGCCCGACACGGTGAAGTCCGCCGCCGATTTTGTGTCGTCGAGCAACGAGCAGGACGGTGTGGCGCACGCGATCGAGGCGTTCGTGCTGGCGCGAGCGGCGGCATGAAGAAGCTCGTGGCTTTCGATCTCGACGGCACGCTCGCGCTCAGCAAGCAGCCGCTCGACGACGACATGGCGGAGCGGATCGCGGATTTGCTCGACGTCTGTCTGGTCGACATCATCTCGGGCGGCGACTGGCCTCAATTCGAGAAGCAGGTCGTCTCGCGGCTGCCCGAGCGGGCCAAGCTCGCCAATTTGTTCATCCAGCCGACGACCGGGACCAAGCTCTATCGCTGGTCGGGCGCGTGGAAGCCGGTCTACGCCGAGTTGTTCTCGGCGGATGAGCGCCATCAGATCGAGACGGCGCTCGACGATGCGGTAAAGGCGGAGGGGCTCGATGAGGGCCAGACCTGGGGCGATCGTATCGAGGATCGGGGCAGCCAGATAACCTTCTCGGGGCTTGGGCAAGAGGCGCCGCTCATCGCCAAAAATAATTGGGATGCCGACCGCTCGAAACGCGAGGCGCTGCAGAAGAGATTGCGCGCTGCGCTGCCCGACTTGTCGATCAATATCGGTGGCTCGACGTCGATCGACATCACCCGCAAGGGGGTCGACAAGCAATACGGGCTAACGAAGTTGCTGCCCGTCGCCGGTGTCGGCAAGGATGAGGTGTTGTTCGTCGGCGATGCCATCTTCCCGGGCGGGAACGACTATCCGGCCAAGGAAATGGGACTCGATACGATCAAGGTCGACGAGATCGAGCAGACCCGGCTGGTGATCTCGACCGTGGCGACGGTGTTGAAGGACTGAATAAATCCTCCCCATCTGCGATGGGGAGGATTTAGCTAGCCCTTCAGCGCTCTCTCCACCGCATCGTGGAATAGACGGATTCCGCCTTCCATGCTGCCCAAGGTCAGCCGGTCGATCGCGCCCGACATCAACCCTTCCTGACACAAGGCCGCTGCCCGAAAGTCCTCCGCGCCGAAGACGCCGCCGTCGAGCAGATTCCAGCTCTTTTCCCAATGCGCCAACGCCTTGTCGGTCGCGGGCGGCTCGGGGATCAGCATGAAATCCTCGACGAGCACGCGGTCGACGTCGCGCGGCATCAGCGTCATCAGGTTCACATAGTCGGGACTGACGATCAGCACCGTCGCCGGGAACATCTGATAGGTATAGGTGATTGAACGCCGAAGCGTCGGCCAGTCTTCTGCAGCACAGTCGTTCGCCGACACGTCGCGTCCCACCGCCGAGCGCTGGTGCGCGCCGATCGTATCGGCCGACGCCACGCCATCCTTGAAGAACGGGCCGATCGTCGCGGCGTGGAGGCGCTGGACGTGATAGCTCTCCAGAAACGCGTCCATGATCTGCTTCCAGTTCGCCGCGACGTCGTGCGTGCGGCGGCGGAACAGGTGCTGGCCGGCGAGATTGAAGGCGTCGAAATCATGGCCGAGCGTCTCGGGTTCGGAAAAATCCGCGCCTTCATCGAACGCGAACCAGATCAGGCCGCCCGCTTCGAGTGTCGGCAGGCGACGAAGTCCGAATTCGCTCTTCTCGAGGTCGGGGAAGGCATCGGTGCGCGGGAGCGCCAGCAGCTTGCCATCGAGACCGTAAGTCCAGGCATGATACGGACAGACCAATCGAGCGGTGCAGACCGCTTCCTGTCCTTCGACCAGCCGCGTGCCGCGATGGCGGCAGACATTCATGAAGACGTGCGCCTTGCCATCACGATCGCGGGTGATCAGCAGCGGCTTGCCATAACCGTCATGCGGGACCGCCATGCCGGGGTCGGGCAGCAGCGCGGACGGCGCGATCACCAGCGGGCGTTTAGTGAAGATCTTCGCGCGCTCCGCGTCGAACCGTGCCGGATCGGTATACGCCGCGGCATCGACAAAGGTTATTCCCCCGGCGCGGCCTTCACCGCCTTCGGCCAGTTTCTTCGCCAGCGCGAGCTGCCCCGCGGTCGGAGCGATCCTAGTCGCCACGTTCATGGGCTTCCTCTCCCGATTTTTGCGGCTAGTGTCTGCCGTAACGAGATGGGGAGCAAGCCTGAATGAGCGGTAGTGCGGTGACACGTCCCAAGGGGTGGCGGCTGTTCGTTGCCGCGCTTCGGACGCGCAAGTCGGCGTCCATGCTTGCGCTCGGCTTTTCGTCGGGGCTACCCAATGCCCTGCTGATCGGCACGCTAACCGCCTGGCTCGGTGAGGTCGGGGTCAAGATGGCGACGATCGGCGTGCTGTCGTGGATCGGGCTGACCTATGCGTTCAAATTTCTGTGGTCGCCTCTGGTCGATCGCCTGCAATTGCCCGCGCTGGGCAAGCTCGGCCGCCGCAAGAGCTGGATCGTCCTGTGTCAGGGGCTGATGATAGTCGCGCTGCTGGGGATCGTCGTTACCGATCCGGCGCAGCAAATCGGCACCTTCGCGCTGTTCGCCTTTCTCGGCTCGCTCGGTTCCGCGACGCAGGACATCGCGATCGACGGCTGGCGGATCGATGTGGCGGGCGAGGATGCGCCGGTCGAGTTGCTCTCCGCGGTCAACCAATTGGGCTATCGCGCAGCGAGCATCGTCGGCGGTGCGATCGCGCTTTACATGGCCGCGCGCATGTCGTGGCCGACCGTCTATCTGGTGATGGCGGCGATCATGGGGCTTATGCTGCTGATCGCGCTCGGCGCCCCCGATACCAAACGCGTGCCGAGCGAGGCGGTGCAGGCGCTTTCGGAAGCTGGCGAGATCAGGCCGCGGACGCGTGCGATCGCGCTCCTGATCGTCGGCGTCAGCTGGATCTGGGCAATCGGCTCGCTGATCGGGTTCATGATCTCGATGCTGGCCGATACGCCGGCCGGCGCGCCCCGACCGTCACCGAGCGACTTCCTCAAATATCATGGCCCGGCGATCGTGATCGCGACCGTGCTCGTGCCGCTCGCCGTCGCCGCCGTGCTGAACTGGCTGAAGGCGCAAGGACGCCAGATCCAGAGCGAGCGCGACACCGTGACGTCGCCGGCGCGCACTGCAGCCAACCATCTTTACGGGGCGCTGGTCGCGCCGCTCGCGGACCTCGTCGCGCGGCTGGGTTGGGGTGTGCTGATCGTGATCGGCCTGATCCTGACCTATGCGCTCTGCTATAACGTCTGGGGGTCGTTCGCTTATCCCTTCTACCTGGAATTCATGCATTATTCGAAGGACGAAGTGGCGTTCGCGTCCAAGGTTTTCGGGATCATCATGTCGATCATCGGCGTCAGCCTGGGCGGATATCTGTTCGCCAAGATCGGACGCTTCCCGACCGTGCTGATCGGCGCGATCCTGCCGATCTTCGGCAATTTCCTGTACGCCGACCTGGCCGACGGATCGCCGCACATCGACCCGGTGCTGCATGTATTACGGCTCGATTCGCTCGCGGTCGCCCTCGGCAGCGACGAGCGCATGGCGCGGTTGCTGCTGACGATCAGCTACGAGAATATCTCGACCGGCCTCGCGCTCGCCGCGTTCGTCGCGTTCCTGTCGGGTATCGTCAGCAAGAAGTTCGCGGCGGTCCAATATGCGGTGCTGTCGTCGCTGACCTTCCTGATCGGCTCGCTCGGCAAGGGCATGGCCGGTGAGATGATCGACCGTTACGGCTATGCCGACGTGTTCCGCTACGTCGCGGCGGTCGGGGTGCTCGCGATCCTGTTCGTCCTGCTCGAATGGTGGCGCGCATCGCGCATTCCGACGGTGGTCGAAGCTGGCAATACCGGCGAACCTGCCTAATGCTGTTCCTGATCCTGTCGGGCGGGACGATCGTCTGCCAGATAGCGTGCGTGGTGCATTGCGTGCGCAACGGCCGCAACACGTTTTGGATCTGGCCGCTGGTCTTCTTCCCGATGGTCGGCTGCATCGCCTATTTCATCGTCGAGGTGCTGCCGGGCATGCAGGGCAATCGTCACGTCCGCACGATGCGTGCGCAGGCGGCCAAGGCGATCGACCCCGAACGCGAAGTGCGCGCCGCTCGCGACGCGCTGGGGCTTGCCGACACGATCGCCAATCGCATCCGGCTGGCCGACGCGCTGTCGGCGGTCAATCGGCCGGCCGAGGCGATTCCGCTCTATCGCGAGGCGATTGCCGCGCAGCCACTGCCCGATCCCCGCACCGAAACCAAGCTGGCCCGTGCACTGTTCGAAGAAGGCAAGATCGACGAGGCGCAGCAAGTCATCGACGCGATCGCCAAGCCGTCGGGGCAGAGCGACCGAGATCGCCTCGACCTGCTGAGGGCGCGGATCTACGATCATCTCGGGCGCAAGGACGACGCTCTGGCAATCTATCGCGACATCGTCACGCGCATGCCGGGCGAAGAGGTCCGGTGCCGTTATGCCGCGCTGTTGATCGACCTCGCCCGGAAGCGCGAGGCTTTGGGCGTGTTGGAGGAAGTCGAGGACCGAATGAAGCGCCTCGATCGTCATCAGCGTCAGGCGGAGGGCGATATGTACCGCTGGGCGACCGACACATTACGCGAGCTTCGCGCAGCGGGGTAGTTCCAGATCCTCCCCCGCCAGGGGGAGGTGGCAGCCGCAGGCTGACGGAGGGGGCGGACGCCACCAACTAACGGCCTGCGTCCTCCCCCTCCGACGCGCTTCGCGCGCCACCTCCCCCTGGCGGGGGAGGATTGATCTAGGATCGATCTTTCCAACTCCTACTCAACGCCGATCGGCAGACCCGCATCCGCGAATGCCGCGGACAGCGCTGCCGCCGTCGTTACGATGGCATCGGCACGGCGCTGCGCCATCAGGTCGGCGAGCAGCAGGCGCGCGGTTTCGGGGCGACGCTCCGCATGGCCGATCGCGGTGATCATCGTCTGCTCCGCCCAAGTCATTCGGGCGCAGCAGCACGGCGCGATCGGAATCGTCGTGGTCGAGGTTGCGGCGAGTTCGGCCATGAAGGCGCGTGCCAGTATTAGCGGCCGGCGGAACCCTGTGCCGAACGCGCTCAGAAAGGTGTTGGCGGCGACCGCATCGTTGAGCCCATGCGCGCCCATCCGCCGGATCGCGAGGAGCAGGAGGCGCGCGGCCATGTTTTCCGGCAGGTTGTGCGGCAGGGCTTCGCTGACCAGCAACGCGGGCATTGGGGCAGGGGCCATCGGGCGACTCCGTGGTGGGAGCCGCATAGTCGGGTAACTCGCTATTGATAGTCAATCGCAATAATGCATCATACCGGCGCTTCGCCGTTCGCCGCGAGCACTTCGCCCGCCAGATAGAGCGAACCCAGCACCATTACGGTCACCGGTCCCTTGGCGTCATCGGCGATAGCGCGCAGGGCCGCCTCCACCGTCTCCGCTGCCTGGGACGTCATGCCGATATCGTGGGCGACCGCCCCAAGCACCTCGGCATTATGATATTCATGGCCGCCGACCGGAACTGCGTGAAAGCTCTTGGCCAGCCCCGCGAACGGCCCCAACAATCCGGCGGGGTCCTTGTTGGACAACATGCCCACGATCATGTGCGCGCCGTCGGTGCCGCGACGATCGAGCACCTCGCGCAGCGCCTCGGCAACGCTGACGCCGGCGGCTGCGTTGTGGCCACCATCCAGCCAGATCTCGCTACCAGCGGGCAAGATCCGCGTCAGCGGCCCGTCTCCGAGCAATTGCATCCGCGCGGGCCAAGTCGCGTGTTCGGCAGCAGCAACGAAGGCTTCCGGCGGAATGGCCAGCGTCTTTTGGTGATGGAGCATGGCGATCGCCAGAGCGAGATTGCCGGGCTGGTGCGGCCCGACCAGCATGGGCAGCGGTGTCTGCACCTTGCCGGCGGCGTCGCGATACGTGAGGTGGCCGTCATCCGCTGCCCAGAACCAGTTCCTGCCTTCGGGCGACACGGGGGCACCGGCGGTTCGCGCGACCGCATTGATCCGGGCTTCGACCGAGGGCGCGTAGCGCATGGTGACCAGCGGCACTTGCGATTTGGCGATGCCGGCCTTTTCCGCGGCGATGTCCTCGATCGTCGTGCCGAGGAAACGCTCGTGGTCGATGCCGAGCTGAGCGATGCCGGTGACGATCGGCTGCGCAATGACGTTAGTCGCGTCGAGCCGGCCCCCCAGTCCGACCTCTACGATACAGGCATCGGCGGCGGTCCGAGCGAAGGCCAGGAACGCCGCGGCAGTCGTCACCTCGAAAAAGCTCGCACCGATATCGCCGCCGGCATCGAGCACTTCCTCGAGCAGGGGTGCCAGCACGGCATCCTCGATCAGCGTGCCCGCGAGCCGGATGCGTTCGTTGAAACGCACGAGGTGCGGACTGGAATAAACGTGCGTCGTGTAGCCAGCCGCCTCGACCGCCGCGCGCAGGAAGGCGCAGGTCGATCCCTTGCCGTTGGTGCCGGCGACATGGAGGACCGGCGGCAAGCGCTCGTGCGGATTGCCGACGCGGTCGAGCAATTCCGTGATCCGCTCTAGCCCGAGAATGTCGGCACCCGGGGAAAGCGCCCATAGCCGGTCGAGCTGGCGCTGGACCGCAGGGTCGGACGAGACGGCGTGGTCGGGCATCTAATTCCCCTCCCATTCATGGGAGGGGTTAGGGGAGGGCGTGTTTATTACCACAACGGCCACATGCCCTCCCCCGACCCCTCCCGCAAGCGGGAGGGGAGTTCTGCTAGGCCGCTTTCCGCTGCCCGCCGACATAATCGATCAGCCGCGCCAGGGTCGGGCGCAGCTCCGCGCGCGGGGTGACCATGTCGAGCATGCCATGGGCGAGCAGATATTCGGCGCGCTGGAATCCCTCGGGCAGCTTCTCGCGGATCGTCTGTTCGATCACGCGCTGACCGGCAAAGCCGATCAGGGCACCAGGTTCTGAAATCTGCACGTCTCCGAGCATGGCGTAGCTAGCGGTGACGCCGCCGGTGGTCGGGTCGGTCAGCACGACGATATACGGCAGGCCAACATCGTGGAGCATCTGAATAGCGACCGTCGCGCGCGGCATCTGCATCAGGCTCAATATGCCCTCCTGCATCCGCGCGCCGCCGGCTGCGGTAAAGATGATATAGGGCGCACCCTCGCTGATCGCCGCCTCGACGCCCCGGACGAAGGCCTCGCCCACCGCGAGCCCCATCGATCCGCCCATGAAGGCGAAATCCTGGACGCCGACCACCGCCTTGCGGCCCTCGATCGTGCCGGTCGCGTTGATCAGCGCGTCGCTCTCGCCGGTCGCGGCGCGGGCGGCCTTGATGCGGTCGGTATATTTCTTCTGGTCGCGGAACTTGAGCGGGTCGTCCTGCACCTTGGGCGGCGTCAGCGTCGTGAATGAGCCGGCATCGAATATCTGCGCGAACCGCACGTCGGGCCCGATGCGCTCATGAAAGGCGCAATTGGGACAGACGTAGAGATTGTCGGCCAGTTCCTTGGCGAACACCATTTGCCCGCACCCCTTGCACTTGTGCCAGAGATTGTCGGGACTTTCCTTCTTGGGGATGACGTACGACAGCGCATTGCGGACGTTGGTCAGCCAGCTCATGCCATTTCCTTCCTTGCGGCGCGGATCGCGCGGGCGAGACTCTCGATATAGGCGCGCACCGGCTCGGATGCATCCTTGCCATGCTGGCCGACCAGTTCGACGATCGCCGAGCCGACCACGACGCCATCGGCGACCCGCGCGATCGCCGCGGCCTGATCGGGCGTGCGGACGCCGAAGCCGACCGCGACAGGCAGCTTGGTGGCGGCCTTGAGGCGCGCGACGGCTTCCTCGATCGAGGCTTGCACCGCTTGTTGCTTGCCGGTGATGCCCGCGACCGAGACGTAATAGAGAAATCCGCTGGCGCCTTCGAGAACGGTCGGCAGTCGCTCGGCGTCGGTGGTCGGGGTAGCGAGGCGAATCAGGTCGATGCCATTGCCGCGCAACGCCGGGCCGAGCGAATCGTCTTCCTCGGGCGGAATGTCGACGCAGATCACGCCGTCGACGCCGGCTTCCTTGGCGCGCTCGGCAAACCAGTCGGCGCCGCGCCGCGTCATCGGGTTGGCATAGCCCATCAGGACGAGCGGGACGGTCGGGTGGCGCTCACGGAAGGCCATCGCGATCGCGAGGATATCGGCGGTTGTGGTTCCGGCGGCGAGGCTGCGCAGGTTGGCGGCCTGGATCGCCGGGCCGTCGGCCATCGGATCGGTGAACGGCATGCCAAGCTCGATCACATCGGCACCACCCGCGACGAGCGCGTCGAGGATCGGCCCGGTCGCGAACCTGCCGGGATCGCCCGCGGTGACGAAGGCGACGAGGGCGGGGTGACCCTTGGCGAAGGCGTTGGAGAGGCGGGTCATTCGGCCCATCCTTCCTTGGGTTTCGGCCAAAACCAATCAAACAACCTGGAACCTGTCGCCAGCGCTAAGGCGCCCATTCCGCCGCCCAAACCGCCGCTCCAATGCCCCTGCAGCTGCCGACCAATCTCAACGCCCGTGACAATGGCGGCCCCTGCAAACACCAAAACGAAAGCGATGCGAGCGATGTTGCGCCTCATATCCGCACTCCCAACGCTTCGGCGACGGTGAAGATGTCCTTGTCGCCGCGCCCGCACAGGTTCGCCAGGATGATTTGATTCTCGTCCATTTCCCGTGCCTTCTTCGTCACGGCGGCGATGGCGTGCGAAGGTTCGAGCGCGGGGATGATCCCCTCGGTGCGGCACAAGAGCTGGAAGGCGTCGAGTGCTTCCTGGTCGGTCGCGGAGGTGTAGTCGACGCGGCCGGTTTCCTTGAGCCATGCATGCTCGGGACCGATGCCGGGATAGTCGAGCCCAGCGGAGATCGAGTGCGCCTCCGCGATCTGGCCGTCGTCGTCCTGCAGCAGATACGTCCGATTGCCGTGGAGGATGCCGGGGAAGCCCCCTGCCAGGCTCGCGGCATGCTTCCGCTCGAGCCCTTCGCCAGCCGCCTCGACACCCAACATGCGCACGTCAGGATCGTCGAGGAACGGATGGAACAGCCCGATTGCGTTCGAGCCGCCGCCGATCGCCGCGACCAGAAGGTCGGGCAGGCGATCGATCCGCGACAGCATCTGCGCGCGCGCTTCCTTGCCGATCACGCTCTGAAAATCGCGGACCAGTTCGGGATAGGGATGCGGCCCCGCCGCGGTACCGATAATGTAGAAGGTGTCGTGGACGTTCGCGACCCAGTCGCGCAGCGCCTCGTTCATCGCGTCCTTCAGCGTATTCGCGCCACTGGTGACCGGGATCACCTCGGCGCCGAGCAGCTTCATCCGGAACACATTGGGCTGCTGCCGCTCGACGTCCTTGGCGCCCATATAGATGACGCAGGGCAGGCCGAAGCGCGCGCAGACCGTGGCAGTGGCGACGCCATGCTGGCCGGCACCGGTCTCGGCAATGATCCGCGTCTTGCCCATGCGGCGCGCGAGCAGGATCTGGCCGATGCAATTGTTGATCTTGTGTGCGCCGGTATGGTTGAGCTCGTCGCGCTTGAACCAGATCTGGGCGCCTTTGCCGAGCTCGGAGCCCGCGCGGATCGCGGCAGTCAGCCGTTCGGCGAAATAGAGCGGGCTGGGGCGTCCGACATAATGTTCGAGCAGATCGTCGAATTCCTGCGCGAACGCGGGATCGGCCTGTGCCGCGCGATATTCGCGCTCTAGGTCGAGGATCAGCGGCATCAGCGTCTCGGCGACGAAGCGGCCGCCGAACTGGCCGAAATGCCCGCGATCGTCGGGCTGGGTGCGGTACGAATTCGACAAAAGTGCAGGGTCCGACATTACCGTTATTTCCTCGTCACAACATAGGTCCAATCGCTTCGAACAGCGATCAGCGCCATCGTTGCGAAATGCGCGGGGCAGGGAGGATCGGCATCAGCATTGTGCGACCGCTTTAAGGAACGCGGCGATCTTGTCCACATCCTTGACGCCGGGTGCGGTTTCGAGCCCGGATGACGCGTCGACCAATGTCGCGCCGGTCCGCGCTGCGGCTTCAGCCACGTTATCGGGCGTGAGTCCCCCCGATAGCGCCCAGGGCATGGCGTGGCGGAACCCATCGAGCAGGCTCCAGTCGAACCTGATCCCCATGCCGCCCGGCCGGGTCGCGCCTTCGGGGGTCTTGGCGTCGAACAAAATCCTGTCGGCCGCGCCGCGATAGTCGAGCGCGCTATCCAGGTCGGCTCGCGTCTTGACCGCGATCGCCACCCACACGGGAATCCGCGCCCTGATCGCGGCGGCACGAGCGGGTGTCACGCCATGGAGTTGGACCGCATCGAGCTTGCCGGCTGCGATCGCTGCTTCGAGCAAGGCATCGTCCGGGTCGACGAACACGCCGACTCGCGACACGCTTGCCGGTATGCGGGCGGCGAGGGCCGCGGCGGTGTCGAACGACAAATTGCGCGGCGAAGGGGCGAAGAACATCAGCCCGACATGGCTCGCCCCGCCGCCAATCGCGGCGTCGAGCGTTTCGGGCGTGCTGAGGCCGCAGATCTTGGCGGTGACGCGAGACATGGCGGCGCTATAGACACGTCGGAGGGCGGATGACCATGCATCACGGCAAACAGCCATTCCGCCGCATCGCGGTGATCGGCAGCTCGGGCGCGGGCAAGTCAACGCTGTCACGGCTGCTCGGGGACGTTACCGGCCTTCCGGTCGTGCATCTCGACAAAGAGCATTGGCAGCCCGGCTGGACCGAGCCCGACCGCGACAGCTGGCAAGCCCGGCTCGCCGAGATCGCGGTCCGGTCCGATTGGATCATTGACGGTCAATATGGCGACTCGCTGAACGAGCGGCTGGCGCGTGCCGACCTCGCGATCTTCCTCGACCTGCCGACCCGTGTCTGCATGATGCGCGTGATGAAGCGGATCGTATCGACCCATGGCCGCGTGCGTCCGGACATGGGCGAGGGATGTCCGGAGAAATTCGACCTCGGGTTCCTCCACTGGGTCGCGAACTTTCGCCGGCGTCAGCGGCCAAAAGTGCTGGCCGCGCTCGCCGATTCGGGTGTGCGGACGATCTGGCTTTGCACGTGCAGTGAACAGGCCACATTCGCCGAGCAACTGCAGGTCGAGGGGTTGGAGAGGGCCGCCGCCGGGGCGCAGCTAATCCCTCAGTCGAGCGGCTTTTCCAGCACGACCATGTGAAGCGGCGGGTCGACCACGACCGGAAAGTCGCGCGTGCCGGCATGGGCGTAGCCGCGGCGCTCATAGAAGGCGATCAGCTCGACGCGACGGTCGATCACCGTCATCTCGATCCGGTCGGCAGCGAACTCCCGGCGTGCCGTGGCTTCGGCGGCGGCGATCAACTGCTTGCCATAACCGCCCGCCTGCAACAGCGGATCGACGCAGAGCAAGCCGAGATAAGCGAGCCCGCCGCCGCTATTTGCCACCCGCACGCAGCCGACCATCCGTTCGCCATCGAACCCGACCAGCAGGCGTTCCGCCGGATCCGCGATCATCGCTTCCAATTCGGCTACGCCGATCCGCTCGCCGTCGAGCAGATCGGCCTCGTGCGTCCAGCCAGCGCGTGCATCGTCGCCGCGATAGGCGCGCTGGATCAGCGGTTGGAGCGCGAGAAGGTCGTCGGTGGCCGCGGGTCGAACAGTCAAAGACATCATGCGTAACCGTTGAATTCGGTATTGGTGATCGCGTTGCGATCGACGTCGAACTCCGCGCCGAAGAATGCAGCTCCGCCGTCACAAACGGCGACGGGCTCGCGACGCCAATAGTTGAATTCGCCGTCAAACCCGGACGGGAAGAAATTGCCGTAGATGACCCGATGCCCTTCGCGGATCATCCCGACATATTGGCGCAGCCAGCCTTTAGGTACCGCTTTGAGAAACGGGTGTTTGGCAGCTGCCGGGGCCAGCGCGTTGGGGAGTGCCGCTTCGAACCGCGCGATATCGCTTGGTGAAGGACTCCAACCTTGCTCGCCCAGCAGAGGCGTCGGGCGGGAACATTGCGACAGCAGCGCTTTCGCCTGATCGAACGGCATGACGATATAGTCGGAATCGGACGCGGCTTGCGCCGGCAAGCCCAATGCGGCTGCAGCGAGCAGGCCGGCCGTCAGCGCTTCGCGCGCCAACTTCATGATCAGAGCGTCGCGCCGATCTCGCGTGCCGCGAGGTCGGGGTCTTCCGCCGCGGTGATCGGACGACCGACGACGAGGATCGAGGCGCCGGCATCCATCGCGGCGCGGGGCGTCACGACGCGCTTTTGGTCGCCGATCGCGCCATTGGCGGGACGTACTCCGGGCACCACGAAGAATCCCTTGGGCCAGAGCTTGTGCGCTGCGCGAACTTCCTCGCCCGAACAGACGATGCCGTCGACCCCGGCGTCCATCGCCAGTTCGGTCAGGCGCAGCACCTGGTCGTGTGCCGACCCTGTGACGCCCGTCGCGCGCAGGTCGTTCTCATCCAGGCTGGTCAGCATGGTGACCGCGACGACCTTGGTATTGCTCGGCGCCGCCGCCTTGGCATCCTCGAGCATCGCGCGGCCGCCGCTGGCATGGACCGTCAAGACCGCCGGCTCGAGGCCGCGTAGCGCCTGGATCGCTTTCCCCACGGTGTTGGGGATATCGTGCAGCTTGAGGTCGAGGAAGATCGGCAGGCCGAGGTCGTGCATTTCCATCACGCCATGGCGGCCATTGGCCATGAAGAATTCCAGGCCCAATTTGATTCCGCCGACATGATGGCGCACGCGCGTGGCGATCGCCCTGGCCTTGTCGATGTCGGGAGTGTCGAGCGCGACGTAGATACGGCTGGTCATGGAGTGAGCTCGAGCGGCGGCTGTTTCGGCGGCTCGGGCGGCGTCGGCGGTGCGGTCGCTTCGACCGGCGCGGCAAGCACGGGGCCGGGATCGGCACCCATCGGCACCACGGGCTTGAGATCAGCGATGATCCGCTCCGCCGTCGTCAGCCGCTGCGACAGGCGCCAGCGGATCGTCCGGTAATAGAGCCAGGTCGGGATCACCCCGGCCAGGAACATGAACAACATCATGAAGGGAAGGTTCACTTCCGCGACCAGCCCTCCCCATAGGTTGATCGTCACCCAGCTCCAATTGCCATAGGTGAAGATCGCCGCGGCGAAGCTGATCAGGCACCAGAAGAGGATCTTGAGGAACTGCATGCGCGGGACGCTAGCGGGACCGGTCCAGTTTGGCCAGACTTGCCGCAATCCTCCCCATCATCGACGGGGAGGACCGAAGGGACCTTTTGAAAACTCGCGGTAGAGCGAGTTTTAAGACGGTGCCGCGAAATGCGCCCGTGGCGCCTTTCCAAAAAGGTATGAGCCAGGCCTCACCGAATCGGCGAGTTCGGGTCGAGCCGCATATCCAGATATTTGTCGACGCTGCCCATCAGCTCGCCCATCTCATGCTCGAAGAAATGGTTCGCCTTGGGAATCGTGTCGTGGTGGATCGTGATGTGCTTCTGGGTGCGCAATTTATCGACCAGCTTCTGCACCGCGATCGGGGTGACCACTTCGTCATTTTCGCCCTGGATGATGATGCCCGAAGCCGGGCAGGGGGCGAGGAAGGTGAAGTCGAACATGTTCGCCGGCGGCGCAATCGAGATGAAGCCGCGGATTTCGGGGCGACGCATCAGCAATTGCATGCCGATCCAGGCACCGAATCCGAACCCGGCGACCCAGGTGGTCGAGGCTTCGGGATGGAAGCTCTGCACCCAGTCGAGCGCCGAGGCCGCGTCGCTCAATTCGCCGATGCCGTTGTCGAACACGCCCTGGCTCTTGCCGACGCCGCGGAAATTGAAGCGCAACGTGGCGAAGCCGCGACGCTGGAAGGTCTTGTAGAGCTCGATCACGATGCGATTGTTCATCGTGCCGCCCGACATCGGGTGGGGATGCAAGATCATCGCGACCGGAGCGCGCGGCTTCGGCGCGGGGGCGAAACGACCTTCAAGGCGGCCCTCGGGACCGGGAAAAATGACTTCGGGCATCGTATCCTGTTCTTTTAGCCGCAGAGGCGCCGGTGTGGCGCTAAAGGTTGCGCGCTATATAGGCAGCAGGCCCAAACACGCAATTGGAACGAATCGGACCGATGGTCACAGAGCGCATCTATCTCGACCATGCCGCGACAACGCCGCTGTTGCCGGCGGCGCGCGAGGCGATGGCCGACGGATTCGCGCGCTGGGCCAATCCGTCGTCGCCGCATGCCGAGGGCCGCGCGGCCAAGGCGATGTTGGAGAAGGCGCGGACGCAAATCGCCGCGGCTTATGGCTGGGCCGGCGAGGTCCTGTTCACCAGCGGATCGAGTGAGGCGCTGGCGATCGCGCTGACCCGGTCGGCGGTGACGCGCCGATTGGCGAGCGCGGTCGAGCACGATGCCGTCCTTCGCGCGGCCTACGATATCGCGCTGGTCCCGGTGGATTCGGCGGGTCTGGTCGATCGTGCCGCGCTGGACGCCGCAATGGCTGGTGGCGGGCGGGCAGTGGTCGCAATTCAATGGGCCAATAGCGAGACCGGCATTCGCCAGCCGATCTCCGAGCTGGCCGACCAGGTCCACGCCGCCGGTCATCTGCTCCTGGTCGATGCAGCCCAGATGCCGGCCGGCACCGATCGCGATGTCGCGCGGCATGCCGATTTCGTCGCGCTGTCGGCGCACAAGCGCGGCGGACCGATCGGTGTCGGTGCGCTGCTCGTTCGCGACCTCGCGACACTCGATCCGACCGGCGGCCAGGAGCGGGGATATCGGCCGGGGACGGAGAATATGCCCGGCATAGTCGGCTATGCGGCTGCGCTGGCCGAGCCCGAGGACATCGCCGGGTATCGGGTATCGCGAGCCTATTTGGACGAGGAGATCCAGGCGTCGGGCGGCGAGCCGGTGCTTGCCGGCGCGCTTCGCCATCCCGCAATCGGTTCGTACCGCATGCCCGGCGTCGCGGCCACGACACAGCTGATCCGCTTCGATATGGCCGGGATCGCGGTGTCGGCGGGGAGCGCCTGCGCGAGCGGCAGCATGAAGCCGAGCCATGTCTTGTCGGCGATGGGATGGGACATGCAGGCGTCGCAGCAAGTGGTGCGGGTGAGCTTCGGGCGGTCGACGACGCGCGCCGAGCTCGACGCGTTTGTCGCCATCTGGCGTGACATCGCACAATCGTTGGCGCGCGCGGCATGATCTATCTCGACTATCAGGCGACCACGCCGCTAGCGCCCGAGGCGCTCGACGCGATGCTGCCCTGGCTGCGCGACCAGCATGCCAATCCGCATTCCGCGCATGGGCCGGGCCGGGCAGCCAAGGCGGCGATCGAGGTTGCGCGTGCGCAGGTTGCCGCGTTGCTGCCCGCCGGGGGCACCGTCAGCTTCACCGGCGGCGCGACCGAAGCGCTTAACTGGGCGATCAAAGGCGTCGGCGGCCCGACCGTGACCATCGCCACCGAACATGCCGCGGTGCTCGACACCGTCGAGGCCCTCGGCGGGGCAGTGGTGCTGCCGGTGCAGCATGATGGCCTGGTCGATCTCGACGCGGCGCGCGCGGCGATCCGCCCCGGCGTAAAACTGGTCGCGGCGATGCTGGTCAATAACGAGATCGGCGTGATCCAGCCGATCGCCGAATTGGCCGCGCTGGCGCATCAGGCTGGGGCCCTGTTCTTGTGCGATGCGGTGCAGGGCTATGGCCGCATGGCGATTCCGGAGGGCTGCGATCTGATCGCGCTGTCGGCGCACAAGATCCACGGACCGAAGGGTATCGGCGCGCTATGGATCCGCGAAGGGATAGAGCTGGCGCCGCTGCTTCATGGCGGAGGGCAGGAGGCGGCGGGGCGATCCGGCACGCTCAGCCCAGCTCTGTGCGCCGGATTTGGCGCTGCGGCGGCACTAATGGCGGCGCGGCGCGATTCCGACGCGGCGCATGTCGAGCGGTTGTGGACGGCGGCGCGTGCAACGCTGGGTGCGGACTGGATCGTCAACGGATCGGTCGAGCATCGCTATCGCGGCAATCTCAACGTCCGGCGCGACGGGCTGGACGTCGCGCGATTGATGTCCGACCTGCGCGACATCGCCTTCTCGGCCGCCTCGGCTTGCGCCAGCGGGTCGGGGCGGCCTAGCCATGTGCTCGAAGCGATCGGCTTGAGCGACGCGCAGGCCCGCAACAGCATCCGGATCGGTTTCGGACGCTATACGACCGAGGAGGAGTTGGTGGACGCGTTACAGCGCATCGATGCCGCGGCACGGGCGCAGAGAATCGCGGCATGACCCGCGTGATCTTTATCGAGCGCGACGGCGCCACGCGCGAAGTCGAGGCGCGGCCGGGGGATCGCCTCCTCGACCTGGCGCAAAATGCCGGCGAGCCGCTCGAAGGGACGTGCGAAGGCCAGATGGCCTGTTCGACCTGTCACGTGATCATCGATGCCGACGACTTCGCGAAATTGCCTCCCGCGGTAGAGGAGGAAGAGGACATGCTCGACCTCGCCGCCGGCGCGACACGATACAGCCGCCTCGCGTGCCAGATCTGGCTGAGCGACGCGCTCGAAACACTGACCGTGCGCATTCCGCCCGACTCCAAGAATATGCAGGGGCGCTGACCTAAATTCCGCCTGTTTTACCGTGGCCACACATTATTCCGTTCGTGGAACGGTCCGCCCATGATAGGCGTTTGGACCCGCCGGGGGGATGAAAACATGGAGAGACACGCCATGAAACTTCTTGCTGTTGTTGCTGCCGGAATTCTCGCCGCGTCGGCACTCACGCCGGTTACTTCCGCCAGCGCGGCGCCTGCGCCGGATCGCTGGAGCCATGGCCATCATCATGGGTGGAAGTGGAAGAAGGTATGCACAGTGCGCTGGCATCATGGCCACAAGGTCCGGACATGCCGCAAGGTGCGCGTGCGCTGGTAAGCGCCAAATTCTAATTGCTTGAAAGCGCCGCTCGATCCCGCCATATGCGCGGCGGGAGTCGGGCGGACGCAATCGTCGCCAACCCGGTCAGGTCCGGAAGGAAGCAGCCGTAACGATTTCGTTGCGGGTCGTTCCGGCTCCCACCCATCTCAATGGAATGGCGGCGAATAGTCGGTCAGCCGCATCGTGCGATCCTCGATCTCGCCCATGATCGGCGCGTCGGGAGAGTTCGTCTCGCGCTTGGTCCGACTCCATTCCTCGTCGGCCCGGAATGCGGCCCACGACGCCTTCATCTTCGCTTCGTCCTTCCACCGCAGCAGATAGACGAACTCGGGCTTGCCGTCGCGAGACGCCTCCCAAGTCGCGACGATGTCGAAGCCGTGCCGCCGCATGATCGCCATGGCATGGTCGCGAAACCGGGCATTGAACACGGCCTTGCTGGGTTCGAATAATTGATAGGCGCGTAACTGGTAGAGCGGCGCCGGCGCGGTCTCCGCTGCGGCTGCCGGGATGGTCCCGATCGCCAATGCGAGCGACAGGATTAGAGTGCGGGGTCGGATCAAGTCTCGTCTCCTTCGCAAAAAATGCGTCGCGCAGTGGGGCAGATGAGTTGCATCCAGAATGCGGCTAATCAATCGACTAAGATCTGGATTTTGATACGGTAGCGGAACACGGCGGCGCCTTCGCGCATTGCGACAGTGCCTCTGACCTACAAGGAAAGGAGTCCTGTATGCGTATCGTTCAAATATTCGCCGTGCTGCTGGCCCTCGCCGGCGTTTCGGCCGTTACTCCCGCCGCAGCGGAAACCGCGCTGACCAAGCCAGCCTCGATCGCGATGCCACTGACCCAGCCGTCGGGCACGGCCGCCACGGCCGATCAATATCGCGATCGCGGCCGCCATTATGGCTGGCGCAACGGCAATCGCGGCTGGCACGGCGGTTACCGCTCGGGCTGGCGTCGCGGCTATTATCGCCCGCGTTATGCCCATGGCTATGGACGTCCGTATCGCTGGCGCGGATCGCGGCTCGTATGCCGCACCTCGTGGCGCTGGGGCCGACCGCATCGCGTGTGCTTCCGTCGCTGGTAAGGCTTCGACAATCGGGCTCGCCGACCCTAGATAGGCGATGATGTCCGACTCTTTCGATCTCGGCGAGCCGCCGCAGCCCAAGGATACCGCGTACCGCGTGCTCGCACGCAAGTACCGGCCGCAGAATTTCGATCAGCTGATCGGCCAGGACGCGATGGTTCAGACCTTGGCCAACGCGATCCGGCGCGGTCGGCTGGCGCACGCCTTTCTGCTCACCGGGGTGCGCGGGGTCGGCAAGACCTCGACCGCGCGGCTGATCGCCAAGGCGCTCAATTGCATCGGCCCGGACGGGCAGGGCGGGCCGACGATCGATCCCTGCGGCGTTTGCGAGCCGTGCGTCTCGATCGCCGAAGGCCGCAATATCGACGTGATCGAGATGGACGCCGCCAGCCATACCGGCGTCGATGACATGCGCGCGGTGATCGATGCCGCGCGCCTCGCCGCCTTCGGCGCGCGGTTCAAGATCTACATCATCGACGAAGTTCACATGTTGTCGAAGAATGCGTTCAACGCGCTTCTGAAGACATTGGAAGAACCACCTGAACATGTGAAGTTTCTGCTCGCAACGACCGAAGTGCAGAAGGTGCCCGTCACGGTCCTGTCGCGGTGCCAGCGGTTCGATCTCAGGCGCATCCCGGCGGACAAACTGGCGGCGCATTTCGCGCATGTCGCCGAACTCGAAGGCGCCGAAGCGGAACCTGAGGCGCTGGCGCTGGTTGCGCGCGCTGCGGACGGATCGGCGCGCGACGGTCTCTCGATCCTCGACCAGGCGATCGCGCATGCCGGGATGGAAGGCGGCGGCGTGACGGCGACTGCCGTGCGCGCGATGCTCGGCCTATCGGACCGTGCCGCGATTCGGGACTTGTTCGCGTTATTGCTCGACAGCGACGCACCCGGTGCGCTCGCCGCGTTGCGCCGGCAATATGATCTCGGCGTCGACCCGCAATCGGTACTGCGCGGTTTGCTCGAGACGGTCCACGCGGTGACCCTGGCAAAGCTGGGCGGCGATGCCGATCCCGCGCAATCGTCGGAAGAGCGCGACGCCTATCAGGGCTGGGCGCGGTTACTGTCGTTCCCCGCGCTTCACCGGCTGTGGCAATTGATGCTCAAGGGTCATGAAGAGGTCGCGCGCGCCGCTTTGCCGATCGAGGCCGGGGAAATGGCGTTGCTCCGCGTCGTCCATGCTTCCAGCCTGCCCGATCCCGGCGAACTCGCACGGCAGATAGCGTCGGGCATCCCGCCATCGGTCGCGCCGCCCTCGACCAGCGCCGCTCCGTCATCCGCTCCCGCTCCCGCTCCCGTCCAGACACTGCCCGCCAGTTTCGACGCGATGGTCGAACTGGTCCGCGCCAATGGCGGCGGCGCCTTGCTGTCGCATTTGACCGCCAATGCCAGGGTGGTGCGCTACGAGGCACCCGAACTGGTGCTCAGCACATCGCGGCCCTTGCCGGCGGATCTGCCGACGACTCTCGCCGCGAGGCTGGGCGAGCTGACCGGCGCCAAGTGGAAAGTTACGACCGAGGACGCGGAGGGCGAGGCGACGCTTGCCGAACGCCGCAAGGCCGAGGAAGAGGCGGAACGCGCCGCGGTCATGGAAACCCCCATCGTGAAGGCAGCGTTGGAAACATTCCCCGACGCGGTGCTCGAACGCATCAACAAGGAAGCACTGGGATGAAGAGTCTCGAAGATATCATGGCAATGGCGCAGAACGTCCAGGCCGAGCTGGCCAAGGCGCAGGACGGGCTCGACCAGATCGAGGTCGAGGGCGCCTCGGGTGGCGGCATGGTCAAGGTGAAGGCGTCGGCCAAGGGCCGCATCATCGGCGTCGACATCGATCCGTCGCTGCTTCAACCGTCCGAGAAGCAGATGCTCGAGGATTTGATCGTCGCGGCGTTCAACGACGCGCGGGCAAAGGCGGATGCGGCATCGAACGCCGAAATGGCCAAGATGACGCAAGGCCTGCCGCTGCCGCCGGGGTTCAAGCTTCCGTTCTGAGCGACTTGGCGAATTGCGCGTTGATCGCGAGAGTACGATTTGGCCTATTGTGCATCCACGCGGCGGTGGTCCGATCGACCGGTACGGCAGCAAGCAGCTCATTCGCGGTTAGTCGCCCAAGGAATTCGTGTTCCTGATAGCTGCCATAGCTTTGGCGCATTTGGGACCGGACAGCGCGGGTCGGTAATCCCAGCCTATGTCGCCAAGCGGTTCGCGGCGGTCGACAAGCCTAGAGTATTTCCTTGCCCTCGAATGCGCGGCTCGCGTTGATGACTGTTAGCCCTAGACGGTCCAATCGTTACCAACCTTCCTCCAGTTCTTTCAGCGCAAGCGTGCGAGTGGCGTCCTCACCTTTGCGCGGCTTGCGTTTCAACAAATATTCTTCGTCGGGCCCAATAGCCGCCCAAAAGCCATGCACAACGTCATTGCGAAGCTGGCGAAGAGGTATGTGATCATCAAGCACTTCGCGAAGATATCGTGCGGCCGGGTGATCTATCCCGAGGTCATCCATCGTTTTGCGGATTTCAACTTCATAAGCCGAAATTTGGCTATCCAGCAGCTTATCGCGTAGTTCCTCATAATTGACCTGCCGGATACGCGCGAGCATGTCGGCCAGCATCCGCTCGTGCTTGGCCCAAGTCATCACAAATTGCCCGACAAAGTAGGGAACAGCCATCATCCGAATCTGCACTTTGGGTAGGCCCGGAATCAAACCCGATAAAAGCTGCTCGGTTATCATAATTACCCCTCCGAACCCGCGTAACGCCTATCTATGTGAGCGCTTGCAGCAACATCCCCAATAGGTGACTGCCCTAAAGCGACAATCGTTCCTGTAGGTTGCCAGTCCGGCTTCCGCCACGAGCGGACTTTTACATAGATCGGAGCGGGAATAACTTTAGCCAGTCGGTCGGATCCTTTGGCGGTCGTGCGAAGCTACCGCACGCAGCTATCGAGGCCATTGCCGCGCACCACGTTGACATACCTCGCCAGCGCATTGCCGTGACGCCGCACGAAGCCGCGCGGGTCGATCGCGGCGCGCTTCTTGGGGAGCGGCAGGACGGCGGCGATGCGTCCGGCCTCGGTCGGCGACATCCTCGACGCGTCGTGGCCGAAATAGCGGATCGAACCGGCATTGGCGCCGTAGGTGCCGATCCCCGTCTCAGCCACATTGAGATAGACTTCCATGATCCGGCGCTTGCCCCAAAGATGCTCGATCAGGAACGTGAACCACGCCTCGAAGCCCTTGCGAACATAGCCGCCGCCCTGGATCAGGAATACGTTCTTCGCGGTCTGCTGGCTGATCGTCGATCCGCCGCGGATGCGCCCGCCTTTCTGGTTGCGCTGATAGGCCTGCCTGAGCGCGTTGAAGTCGAACCCGTCGTGCAGGCAGAAGCGCGCATCCTCGCCCGCGATCGCGGCGCGGGGCATGTTGGGGTCCATGCGGTCGATCGACATCCACTGCTTGGTGATCAACTGCCCGTGCAGCACGTCGCCCAGCATCGTGAAGGTGAAGGGCGGGTTGATGAAGCGGTAGATGCCGACCCACAGCACGCTGACGACCAGGAAGGCGAGCGCGCCTTTCCAGATCCATCCGAACAGGCGGCGTAGGAAGGGACGTCGGGGTTTGGCTCTGGCGGGCATTGGATCGGAATCGGCCTGTGTCGTCGCGATGTCGCTCGGGTTGGGCGATGGCGCCGTCATCAACGGCATGCTCGCCACTATCCGCGGTCGGCGGTCGGCGGCAAGAGCGTCTTCAGCAGCGGCGATGCCCGTCTGGTAAGCGCCATGCGCGGTGGAGAAATCGCTCGCCGAACAAGCCTCGCCGGCAAAGAAGATGCGATCGTCGTGCGGCTGGGCGAGCACCCGGCGCTGCCCGGCCTGGCCGACCCGGGCATGCGAATAGCTACCGCGAATGAAGCGTTCGGCGCGCCAGCGTGTCCGCGCGAGCGGCTGGAGCCGCAATCGCCAGTCGTTGCCGAGCAGGCGGGCGAGCTCACCGATCGCGAAATCGGCGGCGCCAGGGTCGCTTTCGCGCTCGATCGCCTCGGCGCAGTCGCCGCCGAAAAAGGCTTCGACCACCGGCCGGCCGAGATAGCCGATCTGGTAGCTCGCGGTGCATGCCGCACGCGGGTTGCCGATCAGATGCGCATTGTGCGGGTAATCGTCGCCGCGAATGCCCAGGAAGATCTTGTCGGCGAGCCCGAGCGGAAGCGCCGCTGCGGCCTCATGCTTGGCGGCGATCGGCGGATCGAATGTCAGGTCGCCGTCGGCGATGATCGGCGTCGGCACAGCGACGATCACGCGGTCGGCCTCGACCAGTCCTTGCGGCGTCACGAGGCGCAGGCGTGGACCGCGATGGTCTATCCTCGACACGGGGCAATCGAGCCGGACGGGCAGGCGCTTGCCGTAAGCGGCGATGAGCGTGCCATAGCCCTCGACCAGGCGCCAATTGTCGTCGCTCGCGGCGTCTTCATACGCCGCCCAGTCGTGCAGCGAGACGGCGCCCAGGTTGGCGCCATTGGCATAACCCGAAATCGCATCGATCAGCGGGCGCCACGGATTGTCGGGCTGGATGAAGTCGGACAGCGGCCGATCGGGCCCGTTGCGATAGGCCAGAGCGCGCTCGGAGAATTGCCGATATGCCGCCTGGAATGCTTCCTGATCGGCGGGCGGAAACCCGACATCGCGCCATTGTTCGCGCCAGTGCGCCGGCGTGCGGTCGATCTGGATCCCTTCCGCCAGCGCGATCCGCGTCCAGGGATTGCGATCGGCTGAATGCAGCCACGCACAGCCGAGATCGAGCGCCTCACGGCCGACGCGCACAGTGTGTGCCCGTCCACCGATCCGCCCGCTTGCTTCGAGCAACAACACGTCGGCGCTTGAATCGAGGAGACGCCGCGCAGCAGCGATGCCGGCGGCGCCTCCTCCGATAACGACGAACTTGCTGCTCATGATCGCTCTATAGAGCGAATCGGGCAGCGGTCAGCCCGCAACCCGACAGACGATTCAGAGCGTGAAGCCGGCGACGTTGAAGCTCATTTGCACGTTACCCCGCTGGAATACCTCGGCCTCTATCATCACGCGCTTGGCCGTTCGCAGCTTGGAAACGAATCCATCGCCCTTGGTCAGGAACGCCAGGCCGAACTTGTCGCCTACCGAACCGGTGCAGTTATAATATTCGATCGGGCCGTCGTCGAACTTGACCGCCAACTGCTTGGTGACCAGCGTACTGCAGGTAAACTGCAAATTGGGGTTGATGATGTCGACGTCGTAACCCTTGGCCTGCTTTTGCACCTCTAGAACGGTGCTCTGTTCGTCGCCTACGCCGATGCTGTTCGGAAACTTTTCGCTACTCTGCACTTGCGCGTATTTGACCGTCGTGCCGCGCATCTGGTCCTTGTCCTCATTATAGGTCCAGGATGAGGTTGGCGCAGCGGGAGCCTGGCTGTTGCCGTCAGCGGCAGCGCCGGAATCGGCAGTCGCGGCCGATGTCGTCTTGGTCGCGCTAGGCGCCATGTTCGTTATGCCTGTGGCGGCGCCAATGATCGGCAGGCCGATGAAGATGGCCGCCCCGGTCGCGATGGCGCGGCCCCGCGTCGCATACATTGGCAGCGCGGGCGACGGCCGGACAATGAACCAGATCGACGCGACGGTCCCGACCAGCCACAGAATTATGATCAACGCACCCATGCTATCCCTCCGTTATGTCGGAGGAATATTCTTCAGCATGGGGTACGGATCAAGAACATCGGTCAATAATGGATCAATCTCCCCGGCCGCCGCGCACAGCGGCAGCCGGGGGCCGATTGATCGGTAATCAAGCTGCGATCAGCCGCTTTTCCCCGGCTAGCCGCATCATCACTTTCTGCAGCTTCTCGAACGCGCGCACCTCGATCTGGCGGACGCGTTCGCGCGACACGCCATAGACCTGGCTCAATTCCTCGAGCGTCTTGGGATCGTCGGTCAGCCGGCGTTCGGTCAGGATATGACGCTCACGCTCGTTGAGGCCTTCCATCGCTTCGGTCAGCAGGTTGTGGCGGACATCCGCCTCCTGCGCCTCTGCGACGACCGAATCCTGCAGGGGCGATTCGTCCTGCAGCCAATCCTGCCACTGGCCTTCGCCATCTTCGCGCATCGAGACGTTGAGAGACGTGTCGCCGCCCATCGCCATGCGGCGGTTCATCGAGTTGACCTCGTCCTCGGTAACGCCGAGATCCTTGGCGATCTTGGCCACATTTTCGGGGCTGAGATCGCCATCCTCGAACGCATCGAGCTTCGACTTCATCCGGCGCAGGTTGAAGAACAGCTTCTTCTGCGCGGCGGTGGTGCCCATCTTCACCAGGCTCCACGAGCGGAGGATGAATTCCTGGATCGAGGCGCGGATCCACCACATCGCATAGGTGGCAAGGCGGAAGCCGCGATCGGGCTCGAACTTCTTCACGCCCTGCATCAGGCCGATATTGCCTTCGCTGATCAGTTCCGAGACGGGCAGGCCGTAGCCGCGATAGCCCATCGCGATCTTGGCCACGAGACGCAGGTGCGAAGTGACGAGCTGCGCCGCCGCCTCGGTATCGCCATGCTCCGAAAAGCGTTTGGCGAGCATATATTCCTGTTCCGGGGTCAGGATCGGGAACTTCTTGATCTCGGCCAGATAGCGGTTGAGGCTTGCCTCTCCGCCGAGAGCAGGAATCGTCGCGGGGACGTTGCTGCGATTTGCCATGATCTAGTCTCCCTTACCTTCGCAGCCGTCACGCCCCTTCCAAAGGCGACGTGCCGCACTGCAACAAAACTCAATCGCTGAGTGTATCGAACAGTTCCCGCATGTCCGCTGGGATTTCACTATCGAACGACAAAGCGTTTCTTGTGATGGGGTGGATGAACCCGAGATGCGCCGCGTGCAATGCCTGGCGGCGGAAATTCAGGGTTTCCAGAACCTTCCTGTGAACCTGTTTTGTTCTACCATAAACCGGGTCTCCAATCAAGGGGTGACCGATCGACGCCATGTGCACGCGCACCTGGTGGGTACGGCCGGTCTCCAGCTTGCACTCGACCAGATCGGCTTCGTGCAAGCTCCTGATCTTGCGCCAATGCGTCACCGCGCGTTTGCCGGTCCGGACGATCGCGACCTTCTTACGGTTCTGCGGACTGCGCGCGAGCGGCGCATCCACGGTGCCGCTGGCGGACGTCAGATGGCCCGAGACCAATGCGCGATAGCGACGATCGATCGAATGGTCGGCGAACTGCTTGGCGAGGCCTTCATGCGCACGATCAGTCTTGGCCGCGACCATCAGCCCCGACGTATCCTTATCGATGCGATGCACGATCCCGGGCCGCGCGACGCCACCGATCCCCGACAGGCTGCCGCCGCAATGGTGGAGCAGAGCGTTGACCAAGGTGCCGTCCAAATTGCCGGCGGCGGGGTGGACGACCAGCCCGGCGGGCTTGTCGATCACGATCAGATGCTCGTCTTCGAACGCGATATCGAGCGGGATGTCCTGCGCTTCGTTATGCGCCGGCCGCGGGACCGGTACGGTGACGGTGAATGTTTCGCCACCGGCGAGCTTGCGCGCCGGATCGCGCATCAACGTGCCCGACGGATCGCTGACCGCGCCCGACGAGATGAGCGCTTTCAGCCGCTCGCGCGACAGGGTCGGCACGGCCTCGGCCAGCGCCCGGTCGAGCCGCCAGCCTTTGGCCGCGCCCGAAACCATTGCTTCGATGATGGAAACCCCCGGAACCATTCGTGTAGGGAGATGGGGATGAGGTTGGAAATTTCAAGGGAGGCGCTCGCCGGAATCCGGGCTGTTGCGGCCGCGGTGCATCCGCTGGAGGCATGCGGGCTGTTGTTCGGCGACGAGAACCGGATCGACGGCTGGCAAGAGACGCGCAATGTCGCGGAACGGCCCGACATCGAGTTTGAGATCGACCCCGCCCCGTTGTTCGCTGCTTTGCGCGTCGAGCGGGGAGGCGGGCCCCGGCTGATCGGTTATTGGCATTCGCATCCCAATGGAAGTGTCGAACCCTCGCGACGCGATACCGATCTGGCTGAGGCGGATCACAAGATCTGGGTCATCGTCGCGGCTGATGACGTCGCCGCCTGGGTGGCGGTGGAGAACCTGGTATACGACCAGGTGGAGCATCGAGCGGAGCTGCGTGACGGCGAGTTACTACGGACGACCCATTTCACGTCCAGCGGGGCTACCACCAAGTGCTTCCGGCACGTGCCGATGTGGACCGGCGAAATCCGTCACCTTGTACCGCGCGACAAATGCGATGAAGACATCGTGCCGATGATCGCCGAGGCTGGTTATCCCGCAATCGCCCCGATCCTCGACGATCTAATGCAATGGACCGCCGATCCGAACTGGCCGATCGCGCCGCCGCTCATAGACTATCTCGCGACCTTGGGCGCCGCGATGATCGAGCCTATCCGCAAGGTGTTGCGCGGCGACGACGACGGGCACAAGTTCGTCTGTCTTCGTGGCATGGTGCGCGATCTGCCGCTTTCCGCGCGGATCGAGTTGCGCGACGACCTCCGCAAGCTCGCTGACACGCCCTGCCAAGGGGATTGGGACGTAAGTGTCGATGACGAAGCGCACGCGATCCTGGCCGGACTTGCCGAATCGGGCGCTTAGCAGGTTGCAGGCAGCGCCCCGCTACGTCAGAAGGCAAGTAACGATAGGAAAGAAACGTCCCTAATGACCATGACCCCGGTCGATTTCGCAAGCCTGCTCTGCTCGCGTCTCTGTCACGATCTTCTCAGCCCGGTGGGCGCGCTCAACAACGGACTCGAATTGCTTGCCGACGAGCATGATCCGGAAATGCGCGCGCGCTGTCTCGAATTGCTCAACGAGAGCGCACGGGCGTCGGCCAACAAGCTCAAATTCTTCCGCCTGGCGTTCGGCGCGGCCGGCGGGTTCGGCGAGACGGTCGACACGCGCGAGACGCGCTCGGCGATCGAGGGGTTATTCAGCGACAATGCCAAATTGTCGATCGGCTGGATGGTCGAGGAAGCGACCTTGCCCAAACCCGCAACCAAGGTGTTGCTCAATCTGGCCTTGATCGCCGGCGACGCGCTGGTGCGCGGCGGGCAACTCGATATCGGCGCCGAGGAGAATGCGGGCAATATCGAAATGGTGGTGCGCGCGGAGGGCCCGCGGTTGGTGCTCGATCAGGAATTGCGCACGACGTTGCTCGGCGAACAGGGCGATACGGTCATCACGCCGCGCGCCGCGGCGGCCTATCTGATTCAATCCCTGGTCAGCGATGGTGGCGGCAGCGTGCAGATTTCGGAGCCGGATGCTCCCGTGCTGCTCTTCGGCGTGACAATTCGCGCCGGGTAAACGTCTCTTTTACCACTGTTCGTCCAAGGTCGCTTCCGCGCATCAAGCCCGGGGACCCATGGACGATCTGCTCCAGGAATTCATTGCCGAAACTCGCGAGACGCTCGACGCTCTCTCGGGCGAGATCGTCGCGTGGGAAGCCGATCCGGCCGACCGTGCGCGGCTCGATGCCATTTTCCGGTTCGTCCACACGGTGAAGGGAAGCTGCGGCTTCCTCGATCTGCCGCGCCTGGCGCGCCTGAGTCATGCCGCGGAAGACGTGCTTGCCGCGGTTCGCTCGGGCGAACGGACGCCCGACCAGAAGCTCGTGACCGCGGTGCTGGCGATCGTCGACCGCATCGGCGAGATCGTCGAGGCGATCGACGCCGGTGCCGCGCTCGACGATAGTGGCGAGGAGTTGCTGATCGCCGCGCTCAATGCCGGCGCCGAAGCGGTAGCCCCCGCCGCGCAACAGGCCCCCACCGGCCAGCGTGTCGGCAATCGCAGCGTGCGGCTGTCGACCGACCTGCTCGATCGCATGATGTCGGGCATGTCGGACATGGTGCTGGCGCGAAACGAGCTCGCGCGTCGCATGCGCGACCAGAATGTCGATCCCACGATCGAAGCTGCGCTCGACCGCCTGTCGCTGACGGTGGCGGAGATGCGCGACACCGTGACGCGGACGCGCATGCAGAAGGTCGACGCGCTGTTCTCCGCCTTGCCGCGGATGGTGCGCGATACCGCCGCCGAAGTCGGCAAATCGGTACAGCTGCAGATCGAGGGATCCGACGTCGAACTCGATCGTGAAATGATCGAGATGATGCGCGATCCGCTCGTCCACATCATCCGCAATTCGATCGACCACGGCATCGAAAGCGCCGAGGAACGCCGTGCCCTGGGCAAGCGCGAAGTCGGGCGGCTGGTCGTTTCCGCGCGCCAGTCGGGCAATCAGATCATCCTGGAAGTCGCCGACGATGGCCGGGGGATCGATACCGATCGGCTGGTTCAGAAGCTCACCGTGTCCGGGCAGTCGCGCGGCCGCGACCTGTCGATGCTGAGCGAACGTGCCAAGCTCGACCTGATCTTCGAACCCGGCCTGTCGACCAAGGACGAGGTTACCGCGATTTCCGGCCGCGGCGTCGGGATGGACGTCGTGCGCGCCAATATCGAACAGATCGGCGGGCGGATCGATCTGGTCAACACCAAGGATCGCGGACTGCGGATCCTGATCCACGTCCCGCTGACATTGTCGATCATCCCCGCGATCGTCATCGGCATCGCCGGCCAGCGTTTCGCGGTCACGCGCCAGGCGATCGAGGAAATCGTTCACGTCTCCGGCAATGCTATCCGCGTCGACCTGCTGGGCGATACGCCGGCGGCGACGGTTCGCGATCGCCGCATGCCGCTGGTCGATCTCGCCGCATTGCTCGGGCTGCGTGCCACCGATCCGATGTCGGCCGACATGCTGGCGATCATCAGCGCCAGTGGCGGCAGCTTCGCCGTCGCGGTCGATTCGGTGCTCGATCACGAGGAATTGGTGATCAAGCCCGCCTCGCCGGCGGTGATGGCGACGGGCATCTATGCCGGCCAGACCTTGCCCGACAGCGGCTCGCCGATGCTGTTGCTCGATTGTGCCGGGGTGGCCGCGGCGGCGGGGATCAATTTTGCGCGCGACACGGCGGTCGAGGAAGAGGAAGCGATCGAGCCCGAGGCGATCTCGGCCGACGCTCTGCTGTTCAACGATCTCGACGGCCGCCGCCGCGCGGTACCGCTGGCGATCGTCGACCGCGTCGAAACGGTCCACGCCTCCAATGTGCGGTTCAGCGGTGGCCGGATGCGCTTGTTGGTCGATGATCGCATCGTGCCGCTTGCCGCGCTCGGCGAGATTGAAGGCCATGCCGAACTCGCGGTGCTGAGGATCAAGGATGGCGACGCCGAGATCGCCTATGCGATCGCCGAGCCGGTCGACATCGTCGCCATTCCGGCCGACATCTCTCCCTCGGCGCAACCCGGGCCGATCCTGGGCGTCGTCGTGATCGGCGACGAACAGGTCGAACTGATCGATCCGCAATGGCTGCTCGGCCCCGACGCACAGGATATCGTCCGGCCCGGTGCGCCGCTCTGTCTGATCGACAGCCAGTCCGACAGCTGGATCGCGACCTTCCTGAAGCCTGTGCTCGAACAAGCCGGATATCGTGTTTTGACCAAGCCGAGCGCGGATGAGCAGCCGGCCGTGATCCTGACCACCGACGCAGCGCCGGCCGCGGCGCGCGATGGCCGGGTTCTACGTCTCAGCAATGATCGGCGCGATACCGGCGGCGAGGATCGCGTCTATCGCTATGACCGCGCCGGATTGCTCGCGGCGGTCGCCAAACGGGTGAATGTGGCATGAGCGAGCAACTTTTCCTGATCGCCCATATTGCCGGCCGCGGGGTCGCGATCGACTCGGCGCAGGTCGAGTCGGTGGTCGATATCGGTGCGGTCGTCCCGACGCCGCGTGCAGCACCCCACATTCGCGGCCTGGCCGCGTTGCGCAGCCGGGTAGTGACGGTCATCGATACGCATGCCGCGCTCGGCCTGCCCAAGCTCGCGATCGCCGGATCGCGTGCGGTCATCACGGTCGTCGACGGGCATCATTATGCCGTGCTGGTCGATAGCCTGGAGGATGTCGCGCCGTTCGTCGCCGCGCCACTGCCGTCGGGGATTGGGCTCGACGCCGGGTGGCGCCAGGCCGGTTGTGGGGCGGTCGAGCGCGATGGCGAGCCGATTCTGGCGATCGACCTCACCGCGCTCGTCCACGGACCGCCAAATGACGCGAATGCAATCAATTAACCCGGTGATCACGGTTTAGGGGGTAAGGCCTTCAATGGGCCTAGTAACGGGGTGTTTCGGTCATGAAGACGTGTCTGGTTGTCGATGATTCCAAGGTGATCCGCAAGGTCGCCCGCCATATCCTCGAGACGTTGAATTTCGAGGTGAGCGAGGCCGCCGACGGCAAGGAGGCGCTCGACAGCTGCATGGCGTCGGTCCCCGACGTGATCCTGCTCGACTGGAACATGCCGGTCATGAGCGGGATGGACTTCCTGCGCGCGCTTCGCGACACCGCATTGTCGAGCCGACCCAAGGTCGTGTTCTGCACGACCGAAAACGGCATGGCCTATATCCGCGCCGCGATCGAAGCGGGCGCCGACGAATATGTGATGAAGCCGTTCGATCGCGAAACGCTGGAATCGAAGCTGCAGATCGTCGGCCTGGCCTAAGCGCACCGGTGCCGTGATGGCGAGCAAGGCTCCCGACATTCCCCATTTCGAGGCGCCGCCCTCGGTCCTGATCGTCGACGATTCGGTCGTTGCGCGCGCCGTGATCGCGCGCGCGATCGACGGCGGCGGCCGCTTCCTGGTGGCGGGTGCGGTGCAGGACGCCAAGGCGGCGCTGGCGTTTCTGGCGCGGCATCGCGTCGACGTCATCCTGCTCGACATCGAAATGCCGGGCGTCGACGGCCTGACCGCTTTGCCGGATCTGATCGCGGCGGGGCAGGGAGCCCGCGTGCTGGTCGTGTCGTCAGCATGCGCCGATGGTGCCGCATCGACGGTCCAGGCCTTGGCTTTGGGCGCCGCCGATACGCTAGTCAAACCCGAGGTCGGGGCCTTTGCCGGGCGCTTCGGCGATCAACTCAACGAACGCCTTGTTCGACTAGTGGAGGCTGATGAGGTCGTCGCGCCGCGGACTCCGGCGGCGGCCATCGCACCGGGAAACGACTATGATATCGTGGCGATCGGCGCCTCGACCGGTGGCATCCACGCGCTCAGCCAATTGCTCCGGGCGATCCCTGCCGAGTTTCGCTTGCCGATCCTGATCACCCAGCATCTGCCCGAATCATTCATGCCCTATTTCGCCGCGCAGGTCGCGGTGCTGGCCAATCGTCCCTGCGAAGTGGCGGAGGACCGCGCGCGCGTGCGGCCCGGCCGCATCCTGATCGCTCCGGGTCGCGCGCACATGCGCTGCGTCGCGATGGGTGATGGCGTGGTGATACGTCTTTCGACCATGGCATCGGCCAGCGGTTGCCTGCCGTCGGTCGACCCGATGCTGCAATCGGTGGCCGAGGTCTATGGCGCGCGAGCGCTTGGCGTGATGCTGAGCGGGATGGGCCGCGACGGCGCGATCGGGGCGGGGCATCTGGCCGCCGCGGGCGGTAGCGTCGTCGTGCAGGACCGCGCGTCGTCGGTGGTCTGGGGTATGCCCGGCGCCGTGGTTTCGGGCGGAATCGCGGACGCAATCCTGCCGCCGGACGAGATCGGCCAATTGATCGCGCGCCGTCGGCGGCCTTCATGCTGACCCCGCGCCCCGCCGGCGCGGTCGCGGAATTCATCGCGCTGCTCGAGGCGCGCACCGGGCAACAGATGGGAGCCAACCGCAACTGGCGCATCGAAACCGCGCTGAAGCCGGTGATGCGCGATACCGGCCACCACACGCTGGAGAAGCTGGCCGAGGCGATCCGCACCGATCGTGGCGGACCGCTCGCCGACCGGGTGGTCGACGAATTGCTCAATCAGGAGAGCTCGTTCTTCCGCGACGCCGCGGTATTCGACATCGTCGAACAGGCGGTTTCGGCAATTCCCGATACGCGGCGTCCGCGGATTTGGTCGGCGGGCTGCTCGAACGGGCAGGAGCCGCTCAGTCTGGCGATGCTGTTCGCGGAAAAGCTCGACCGTCAAATGCCCGAGATCCTCGCTACGGACGTCTCCGAAGCGGCGCTGAACAAGGCGCGCGCCGGGCGGTACACTCAGTTCGAAATCCAGCGGGGCTTGCCGATCCGACGGATGATGCAATGGTTCGATTCGGTCGATGGCGACTGGATCGCCAATCCTGGGCTGACGCGGATGGTTTCGTTCCGCCGGATGAACCTGGTCGCCGACTCGCTGCCGATCGGCCGCTTCGACGTCATCCTGTGCCGCAACGTGCTGTTATATTTCTCGCTCGAAATGCGTCGCGCGGTTCTCGGGCGGCTTGCGCAAGTGCTTCGGCCCGATGGTGTGTTGGTGCTCGGCGCCGGAGAGACGGTGATCGGCCAGACCGATGCCTTCCGCCCCAGCCAACGCTATCGCGGCCTCTACGAGCCGAACTGGGCCGCCGCCGCGGCTGCCTGATTCCGAAAGCGGCGGGACGGTTTACTTTCGCCGCGCTTCGCCGCAATCCAGCGCGCGTGAACATCGTCGATACCCCGTCGCCCAATTTCAACGAGCGGCAGCTGCCGGTCTCGATGATCGTGCTGCATTATACCGGCATGGAAAGCGCCGCGGCGGCGCTGGGGCGCCTGACCGATCCGGCAGCCGAGGTGTCGGCGCATTATCTGATTGACGAGGATGGGACGATCCATCGCCTGGTGGCCGAGGACAAGCGCGCCTGGCATGCCGGCAAATCGCATTGGCGCGGGATCACCGACGTCAATTCGGCCTCGATCGGGATCGAACTGGTCAATCCAGGACATGAGTTCGGCTATCGCGAGTTCGCGCCCGCGCAGATCGAAGCGCTGATCCCGCTGCTCGGCGAGATCAAGGATCGCCATGACATCACGCGCGGCAATGTCGTCGGCCATTCTGACATCGCGCCGACCCGCAAGCAGGATCCGGGCGAATTGTTCCCCTGGGGTCAGTTGGCGCGCTTGCGTCTCGCCCTGCCGCGCCCGACGAAGAATCTGATGGACCCATTGTGGAGCGATGCGGGGTTCCTTCTGGCGCTCGAACGCTTCGGCTATGAAGTCACCGACAAGCTCGCCGCAGTCGTGGCGTTTCAGCGCCGTTTCCGGCCCGAATTGATCGACGGCGAAATCGACGGTGAATGCCGCTGTCTGTTGCTGGCGCTGTTGCTGCCCAAGCCTCAGGGGGATGAATAGGCGGTGCGCCGGCGGCGACGAGCGTCCGTCGCTCTGCAACGGTGGGTAGATCACGATCTTGCGAAGAATATCCGGCCGGTGTCGCCGATGGTCGGCGCAGCGCCGATCTTCCTGATGTGGTGTTTTGGTCGAGATGTTTCCGGACAATGGCGGGCTCTCGGTTGGAGTCTGGCAGTCGGAGCCAGTGCGATCTGTATCGGTTTTGTCGGGTGGCGGTGGTGGTTGATCTACCGCGCCGCCATGCTCGACGCCGACCGCGCTTATGACGAGCGGATCAAATACACGCTTCCTCCCGAGTATCGCGACACCGAGAGCGCAGGAGAGGTGCGCAGGCGCAAAGCGCGTGAAAAACTGCGCAAGGGGTAGGCAGTTTGCTCCGCTTGCTTTAGGTCATCGCCGGCCAGAGGGTCGGGCGGCCGCGGGTGCGCAAGCACGCGAGGAAAGTCCGGGCTCCGCGGAACAACGGTGGCGGGTAACGCCCGCCGGGGGTAACCCCAGGGAAAGTGCCACAGAGAGCAGACCGCCAACCCGGTTCGCCGGGAGGTAAGGGTGAAAGGGTGCGGCAAGAGCGCACCGCGCTTCTGGTAACAGCGGCGGCATGGCAAACCCCACCGGGAGCAAGACCGAATAGGGGCGGCATATGGGTGTGTTCCCACCCGTCGCCCGGGTTGGTTGCTTGAGGCGGCGCGCAAGCGTCGTCCTAGAGGAATGGTCGCCCATCCGCGCAAGCGGTGGACAGAACCCGGCTTACAGACCCTCTGGCGCTCATGCGCGGCGATTAGCGGAAGCTAATCGCCGAAGCGCGATGCGCACGCATGAGCGCGGCCGGCTTCGCAAAGCGAGGACCGACGGCGCGCGATTAACTCGCGCGCCGCATCCTGCCTTTTCCATCAAAAATCCCAGTTTCCCGCCATCTTTTCCTGATGTCGAATGTCGGCTAACCTGCGCCAAAAGCAGGGGGAAATATGCGGGGATTGCTTCTCGGCGCGGCTGTGCTTGCGATGGTTCCGATGCTCGCGCTGGCGGATACCACTCCGCCGCCGCCCACCATTCAACAAGCATTCGACGCCGCCACGGTGCTGCAGGATAGCGGCAAGTATGTCGAAGCGTTGGCCGCGTGGGAAAAGCTGGAACCGCGCGTCGAGAACAAGCCGCGCAGCCTGGCCATCGTCCGGTTGCGCAAGGGGCTTGCGCTCTATCGGCTCGATCGCCGTGACGAAGCGGTGACAGCGACGCGCGCTGCACTCGAGGTTTTGCCGGCAACCGAGCCCGCGCTGCGCGACGATCGTATTCAGGGCTATAATGTCCTCGCCAAGGTGGCGGAGGTATCGCTGGACTATGCGACCGCAGCCGACAATTACCGCCGCGCCGAAGCACTCGCGATTACGCCGATCGAGCATCTCGGTGCGCTGCGCGGGATAGTCGAAACGGAGACGTTTTTCGACTCCGACGCGGCGGTCGCCGATCTCGCTCGCGCCCAGCCTTGGCTCGCCGACAAGTCGGTCGACAATGTCTCGCGGGCGGCGCTCAAGCGTGTGGAAAGCCAGTTGCTGCTCAATCGCGGCGATTTCGCGGGCGCGCGGACTGCTGCCGGAGAGGCGGTCAAACTGCTGGGCGGACTGACGAGCAGAACCGACCTCAACGATGTCGCCGCACGATCGAATTACGCGATCGCGGCGATGATGCTGGGCGACCGTGACGATGCCCGCAAATATATGGCCTATACCGGTGCGGGGCGCGTTCAATCCGGGTCGTTCGACCCCGCGGTGCAGATGACGCCTCCCGATTGCGGCGGCGATTCGGACCTGGGCCCGGATGACACCGCGGTGGTCGAATTCTCGATCGCCGACGATGGCGCGGTCAGCTATGCAGCGCCCGTTTATTCGTCACGCGGGGGCAAGGTCGCGCTGCCCTTTGCCCGGGCGGTCCGCAACTGGTCTTGGACGCCGGAGCAGGTCAAAGCGCTTCCTGCCTTCTTCCGCTATCGCGCACGCGTTGAACTGCGCTGTTCGACCGAATTCCCCAAACCGTCGCTGCTCGATTATCTCGACAAGAGGCTGTCGAAATGGCTCGATGAACGCGGGATCGATACGCCGTTGAAGCGTGACGGTGCCGATGCCGCCTTGCTGGCCGAGGAACGCAAGGAACTGGCCGATCTCGAAAAGGCCAAAGGTGCCGACGCTCTCGCTTTGGTGCCAGTCCTACACGCGTTGTCGCGAAATTCGGTGCTGCAAATCGAGGAGGCCGCAGGGTTGGCGCAGCGCGAGGCCGCGATTCTGACGGCCAACAAGGCGCCGGCGATGGCGCGGCTGGCGGCCGATTTGAAAGGGTGGCAGAGCAAGAATTCCGATAGTTGGGGTGGCCGGCGCTATTTCCGCAGTCTTGAAGCGGCCGCCACGAGCGGACCCTATGCCAACGATCCCGAAGCTCGCGCGGTGCTACGCCTGATGATGGCCGACGTGTCGCGCGGATTCGACAAGGAGCGTAGCTTGGCGCTGCTCGATCAAGTCGCAGCCGATGCGGCGCTGCCCGCGGACGATGGGTTCAAGGTCGGCGCGCTGATCCGCAAGGCGTCGATCCTCACCCAGCGCGGCGACCTCGCTGCCGCCAAGGCCGCATTTGCGCAAACCGGCACCACCGCGGATCAATGCTCGCTGATCGATTCGTCGCCCCGCCGGCTCGGCGTCGGCGGGACCTTTCCGGACGAGGCCAAGATGTGGGGATTCGAGGGCTGGGTGTCGGTGCAATTCGATGTCGGTGCCGATGGCCGGACGGTCAACCAGCGGGCAGTCATCTCCTACCCCCCATTCATTTTCACCAAGGCGGGCGACGACACACTCAAGACCGCCCGTTACGAAAAAGCCTTCCGGCCCGACGGCGGGATAGGGTGCGGCGGCGTCACTGAACGCGTCAGGTTCACGATGCGTAACTGAGCGCGCTTGCGCTCGCACGCCCAATGCCTATGTCGCGCACATGGCGCGTGCGACCCGATCCGACAATTGGGGCTTCCCCCGCTGGGGCAGCTATGGCTCGACCCGCGAGGCGACTCGCGTGCGGATGTGCGATCGCCATGGATGCGACCAACCCGGCAATTGCCCTGCGCCGAAATCACCCAACAGCCCCGAACGCTGGTATTTCTGTCAGGACCATGCCGCCGAGTATAATCGCGGCTGGAATTATTTTGAGGGCCTGAGCGCGGAAGAAGCCGCCGAACGCGAGGCGGCCGAGACGCGCACGGCGAATGGCTATGCCGAATCGCGACATTATGGCTGGGGCGGATCGGGCGACGGCAGCCGTTCACGCGACGAGATGCGCGCGCTCGACGTGCTCGAACTCGATTCAGATGCCGATTTCGATGCCGTCCGGGCGGCGTGGCGCAAGCTGGCCAAGGAATGGCATCCCGACGTGCGCCAGGGAGACGAGGAAGCCGCGAAACGCTTTCAGGCGATCCAGGCTGCCTATGACGTTCTCCGCGTCGCCGAGGAAAACAGGGCGTGGCGACCGACAAGCTAGTCGATCAAGAATTGGGCGCGTTGGGTCGGGGGCTGGAGAGCCGTTGGTCGGGCGCGATCCTGGTCTGCTCGAAATGTTCGAAGAAGCTCGACGGCGGGTTCGGGCGCAAGGGCAGGACCAGCCTGGGCAAGGCGCTGCGCAAGCGTTTCGGCCTCAAGAAGGGGCGCAAGTCGCCGGTCGGGCTGATCGAGGTCAAATGCCTGGGCGTCTGTCCAAAAGGCGCGGTGACGTTGGTCGATACCAGCCGGCCCGGCACTTGGCGGCTGGTGCCCGCCGGCGCGGACGTCGAGGCGATCGGCCGCGACCTCGGACTCGATCCGGGAGGTCAGGCGCCGGCGCGCCGCGCCATCACGTCGAGATAAGTCTGCAGCATCACTTCATTGACCGGGCCCCAGACATATGCCTGCGCCTTGGCATGACCCGACGCGCCGGCCGATGCGCGCAGCGAATCGTCTTCGATCAGCCGTTGGATCGCGTCGGCATAGGCATTGACGTCGCGCGGCGGGACCAGGAAGCCGTTGACGCCTTCCTCGACCAGGTCGACCGCGCCGGTCGCGCGAGCGGCGACCACGGCGACACCCGCCGCCATCGCTTCCGACGTTACGTTGCCGAACGTCTCGGTGACGGAAGGATTGAAGAACACATCCATGCCGGCCACCGCGCGGCCAAGATCGTCGCCGCTCTGAAATCCCGCGAATACCGCGTCGGGCACGCGATCGACGAACCAATCGCGCGCGGGGCCGTCACCGACCACGAGCACCTTGTGGCGGATGCCGCGCCGGGTCAGCTCGTTGACCACGTCGGCGAAGATATCGAGGCCCTTTTCGAGCACCAGCCGGCCGAGAAAGCCGACCGCCACTTCGTCATCGGCGATACCCAGCGAGCGGCGCCAGGCGAGGTCGCGCCGGCCCGGATTGAAGCGCTCGTGATTGACGCCGCGCGACCAGATGCTGACGGGGACCGTCACACCCCACGACTTGATCAGCTCGGCGACCGAGGGAGAAGGCACGACGACTTCGTCGACGCGATTGTAGAAGCGGGTCAGCATGCTGGTCAGCAACGGCTCGACGAACCCGATGCGATAATAACGCGGATAGGTTTCGAACCGCGTGTGGAAGGAGGCGACCGAGGCGATGTTGCGCCGCCGCGCCCAGGTCAACGCGCGATGGCCGAGGATCTCGGGCGCGGAGACATGGACCAGATTGGGGGCGAATGCCTCCAGGTCGGCACGCACCTTTTTGGGCAAGCCGCGGGCCAATTTGTACTCCGCGCGGCCGGCCGGCATCGGGATCGCCGGCACGCTCACCAAGTCCCCGGTCGGAGGAAAGGCCGGCTCGTCGACGGTCGGCGAATAGATGCGCACCTTCACCCCGCGATCGAGCAAATGCCCGACCAGCAGATTGAGCGCCTGATTGGCGCCGTCCCGCGTGTAATTGTAGTTACCGCTGAACAGCGCGATACGAAGATCGCCTGGTTGCATCCTCCGCCCATAGCGGCGCGCGGGCGGCTTGCCTATCTACTCGCCAATCGCAACTCGAGGAGATGCCACGTGGCCGATTTGTCGTCCTTCCCGATCACCAGGAAATGGCCGGCGGCCGATCCGAACGTCCTCCAATATTATGGCCTGCCGACGCCGAATGGGGTGAAGGTGACGATCATGCTGGAGGAATTGGGCGTGCCGTACGAGGCGCACCTGGTCGATTTCGCCAAAGACGACCAGAAGTCGCCGGAGTTCGAAAGCCTCAATCCGAACGGCAAGATTCCCGCGATCATCGATCCCGACGGTCCCGGCGGCAAGCCGATGGGGCTGTTCGAAACGGGCGCCATTCTGCTCTATCTTGCCGACAAGACCGGCAAGTTCATTCCCGCCGACCCGGCGGCTCGATGGGAGACGATCGCCTGGCTGATGTGGCAGATGGGCGGCCTGGGTCCGATGTTCGGCCAGCTCGGCTTCTTCAACAAATTCGCCGGCAAGGACTATGAGGACAAGCGCCCGCGCGACCGTTACGTGGCGGAAAGCAAGCGGCTGCTCGGTGTGCTCGACGGGCGGCTGAATGGCCGCACCTGGATCATGGGCGACGAATATACCATCGCCGACATCGCGACGCTGGGCTGGGTGCGGAATCTGATCGGCTTCTACGAAGCGCGCGACCTCGTCGAGTTCGATGCCTTCAGAAATGTGGCGGCGTGGCTGGAGCGGGGACTGGCGAGGCCAGCGGTGCAGAAGGGCTTGACCATACCGGCGCGACCGGGCTGATTATCCTCCGGATTTCCGGGGGGATAGCATGGCGATCATACCGTTGTTGATGTTCGCGTCGTCGAGGGTTTTGTCGCCAGTCGATGGTTGGACGGTAATGCGCGAAGATCAGCGTACTTGCGTCGCGACGCGCTATTATGGCGATCCGGGCGCACCGGTACGCGCGCAACTGGCCGTCGTTCCGGAAGAAGACTATGCCGCCACCCTGACAATCCACTTCGCGCCGGATTGGTCGCAGGCGCCGATCGGGAGCATGCCGCCCAACGAAGCGCTTAAATTGCAGTTGGGCGCATTAGGCCCGTCGACGGGTTCAGGGACACTCTCGTTGACCGGCTCGTCGAACAGGAGCTACCCGGTGAAGGTTGCCTACGGCACCGACGGGTCGAACGCGTCGACTTGGATACAGGCAACGATCGAGCGCGATCAGTATGCAGCGCTGAGCAAGGCAAAGACCGCGCGCGTGGATGTCGACAAGGGAAAATCGGCTGAGATCGCGCTTGGCGCATTCGATAGCGTACCCACCTTGCTCGAGAAATGTCGCCTTCATATCCTGAAGGAATGGGGCATCGATCCAGCGCGTCTGGTTCCGCCGCCGGAAAACGCCGGCGGATGGTTCAGTGACGACGACTATCCCGCGCCGGCGAAGCGACGTGGGGCGCGGGGACGCGTGGTCGCGGCATTCGAAAGCGGGGCCGATGGCACCCTAAAATCCTGCCGCATCGTCGTAACGAGTGGTGACGCCGATCTCGACGCGACGACCTGTTCGATCGTCCTGACGCGTGGCTCCATGCCGCCCGACAAGCGCGCGTCGCGCATCGCGATCGCCCATGTCAACTGGACGCTGCAGGACGATTGAACCGCTCCAGTCGACAAAGTTGTTCCCTAATCGTTCCGTTTTGGTTAAGCCTCCGCCATGGCCAAACCCCAGAAGCGCTACGTTTGTCAGGCATGCGGATCGGTCGCGACCCGGTGGCAGGGGCAGTGCGTCGATTGCAGCGAATGGAACACGTTGGTCGAGGAGGTGGGCGGCAACGTCACGCCGTTCCAGGCCAAGCATAACCTGCAGTCGGGCGGACGGGCGATCGCGCTGATCGGGCTGGATGCCGAAGTGAAGCTGCCCGATCGCCTGGCGACGGGGATCGCCGAACTTGATCGCGCGCTGGGCGGCGGGTTCGTCGAAGGATCGGCGACCTTGATCGGTGGCGATCCGGGGATCGGCAAGTCGACGTTGCTGCTTCAGGCGGCGGCGTGCCTGGCGCGGCGCGGCGAGCGCGTCGTCTATGTCTCGGGCGAAGAGGCCGCGGATCAGGTGCGGCTACGCGCACGGCGCCTCGGACTCGGCGATGCCCCGGTCGAACTCGGCGCCGCGACCTCGACGCGCGATATCCTGACAACCTTGGGACAGGGACAGCGGCCGGCATTGCTGGTGATCGATTCGATCCAGACGATGCATTCGGACCTGATCGAGGGTGCGCCGGGCACGGTCAGCCAGGTGCGCGCGTCGGCGCAGGAACTGATCCGCTTCGCCAAGGAACGCGGCAGCGCGGTAGTGCTGGTCGGGCATGTCACCAAGGACGGCAGCATCGCCGGTCCGCGCGTGCTCGAACATATGGTCGATACCGTGCTGAGCTTCGAAGGCGAGCGCAGCCACCAATATCGCATCCTGCGCGCGATCAAGAACCGCTTCGGCGGCACGGACGAGATCGGCGTGTTCTCGATGGAGACCTCCGGCCTGAATGAGGTCGCCAACCCGTCGGCCTTGTTTCTGACCCACCGCGAAGAGGGAATGACCGGCGCCACAGTTTTTCCGGCATTGGAGGGCACGCGGCCGGTATTGGTCGAAATCCAGGCGCTGGTCGTCCGGCTCGCTTCGGGCGCGACGCCGCGGCGCGCGGTGGTGGGCTGGGATTCGGGCCGGCTGGCAATGATCCTGGCGGTGCTCGAGGCGCGGTGTGGGCTCAGCTTCTCGACCTGCGAAGTCTATCTCAACATCGCCGGCGGCTATCGCGTGCAGGATCCGGCAGCCGACCTTGCCGTCGCGGCGGCGCTGATCTCGGCACTGAGCGAGCGGCCGGTGCCTTCGGATGCGGTTGCGTTTGGCGAGATCGCGCTGTCGGGCGAAGTCCGCCCCGTGGCGCACGCGCCGCTCAGGATGAAGGAGGCCGCCAAGCTGGGCTTCGACCGCGCGCTGGGCCCTGCTTCGACCAAAAGCGAGAATGAAATCAAGATCAGCGGTTTCCGCACGCTCGGTCAACTCGTTGACCATATGTTGGGTCGGGGCTAGCTGTCGGGCCGGGTATGGGGCTGACCGGATTAGATATCGCCGTCCTTCTGGGCGTTGGCGCGGCCGCGGCGCTCGGCTGGTGGCGCGGTTTCGTGACCGAGGTGCTGTCGCTGCTTGCCTGGGTGCTGGTGGTGTTCGCACTGAAGGCGCTGCACACGCCCCTGACCACGGCGCTGACCGGGATCGTCGGGACGAGTTCGGGGGCCGCTATACTCGCCTTCGCGCTGATCGCCGGGATCGCCTATTTCGGTGGACGGATGCTGGCGCGGGCGATGGGCAGGCGGACAAAGCAATCGATCCTGGGCCCGCTCGACCGCGCGATGGGGTTCGGATTCGGTGCGCTCAAGGGCCTGATTCTCGCCAGCCTCGCCTTCCTGTTGCTGGTATTGGTCTACGATACGATCGATGGCGGGCCGAAGCAGCGCCCCACGTGGCTGACCAAGTCGCGAACCTATCCGTTACTGAACGCGACCAGTGCGTTCGTCGCGGATTTCGTCGCCAAGCGCCGCAAGGGGCAGGCGATGTTCGGCAGCGACAATGCGAGCGACGCCGCTACCAATGCCAACGATGCTGCGGATGCCGGTAATGCGAGCGATGCTCCGGCTCCCAAGAAGGCCAGCAAGGTTGGGCCGCATCGTTCACGCTCTGCGCATTAGGGTCCGCTCCCAAATTCGGCCGAAGGGGTCGCGCTTTTCGTTACGCTCGCCTACATGCGGTCGGGATGAACGCGCCGCTCTACAACACTGAAATTCTGCGGCTCGCAGCGTCGATCCCGCATCATCAGCGGCTCGCCGAGCCGATGGGAACGAGCGAGAAGCGCTCGCCGATTTGCGGCAGCCGCGTGACCGTCGACGTCAATCTGGCCGATGGCCGCGTCAGCGAAGTCGGGATGCTGGTGCGTGCCTGCGCGCTGGGCCAGGCATCGTCCTCGCTGCTCGCCGCTAACATCCTCGGGAAGACTCCGGCCGAACTCGCGACGGCGCGCGCCGAGCTTACGGCTTGGCTGGCGGGAGAAGGCCCCGCGCCGAGCTGGCCCGATCTCGACATCTTCATCCCCGCGCTGGCCGTCACCGCGCGCCATCCCTCGATTCGCCTGGCGTTCGAAGCCGCGGCGGAAGCAGCGGCGATCGCCGCGACGTCGACCACCGGAAACGACGCCTGATGCACGGCGCATCGATGCTCCGCGATGGCGTCGTCATGCTCGGCGTCGGGATGGTGTTCGTCCTGTTGTTCCGCCGTCTCGGCCTGGGCGCGACCCTGGGCTTCCTCGTCGCCGGCGCACTGGTCGGGCCGCAGGCGTTCAATCTGATCGGCGACGCGCAAGGAAAGATCAGCGTCGCGGAACTCGGCATCACGCTGCTGCTATTCATCGTCGGGCTCGAACTGAACCTGTCGCGCCTGTGGAAGATGAAGCAGGACATCTTCGCGATCGGGCTGATCCAGGTGCTGACGTGCGGCCTGGCCATCGCGTTGATCGTTCATGGCATAGTCGGTTTCTCTTGGCAGGCCGCCCTGGTCGTCGGCATGCCCCTGGCGCTGTCCTCGACCGCGCAGGTGTTACCGATGCTGCAATCCGCCGGGCGGCTCCGCACGCCGTTCGGCGAGCGCGCCTTCGCAGTGCTGCTGTTCCAGGACTTGTCGATCGTGCCTCTGATCACGCTCGTCACGATCCTGTCGCGCAATCCCGCGGACCAGCAGGGGCCGCCAGGCTATCTGCTGTTCATCTATACCGTGCTGGCGATTACCGGTCTGGTGCTGGCGGGCCGGTACCTGCTGCGACCATTGTTCCGCGTGATCGGCAATCTCGGCGAGCGAGAAATGTTCGTGTTCGCCGCCCTGTTCACGGTCACCGCATCGGCGGCGGTGATGGAATATCTGCATTTGTCGACCGCCTTGGGCGCGTTCGTAGCTGGCGTCATGTTGGCCGATTCGCCGTACCGCCATGAGCTGGAAGCCGATGTCGAGCCGTTCCGCTCGATCCTACTGGGACTGTTCTTCCTGGCGGTCGGCATGTTGTTAGATCTCCACGTGATTGCCGATCGTCCGTTCTTCGTGATTGGCATGGCGCTGGCCTTGATCGCGACCAAGGCGGCGATCATCTTCGCCATCGGGATGGCGTTCCGGATGAACTGGCGCGGCGCGCTGGCGCTCGGCCTGTTGCTCAGCCAGGGGGGCGAGTTCGGCTTCGTACTGTTCGCGCAGGCGCAACGCGCTTTCCTGATCGAGCCCGCCGCCGTCAGCGTCTTCAGCGCCGTGGTCACTCTGTCGATGGCGACGACGCCTTTCCTGATGATGGCGACGGCGCGTATCCGCGAAGCGCCCGAGGTTACTGGTGACCGCGAAGGGCCGCGCGCCGACGGCGCCAATGCGTTGGTGGTCGGCTATGGGCGATTTGGCCAGACGGTGTCGCAGATGCTGATCGCCGCCGGCGTGCCGGTGACGCTGATCGATACGGATATCGAGATGATCGACGTCGCCGCCGAATTCGGCGCCAAAGTCTATTATGGCGACGGCACGCGGCTCGATCTCTTGCGCCAGGCCGGCGCGCATGAGGCGGAACTGATCCTGTTCTGTATCGATGGCGACCAGCTCGACGCTGACTTGATCGAGGGTGTGCACGAGGCATTTCCCAAGGCCGCCATATTCGCGCGCACCTACGACCGACGTGCGCTGATCAAGCTCAAGGGCTCGCCGATCTCCGGTGTCGTGCGCGAAGTGATGGAATCGGCAATCAAGATGGGACGGATGGCGATGAACGCGATCGACATCGATCCGGCCGAAGCCGACCGCGCCGAGGACATGTACCGCGCGCGCGACAAAGAGCGGCTGAAGCTCCAATATGAAACCGGCGATTTGCGCGCGGCGCGCGACCGCATCATCACCAGCGACGAGCGCGAGGAGATTTTCGCCGCGACCCGGCGCGAGATCGCGGCCGATGCCGACGCCGCATCCGAACCGGTGGGCGCCGAGGAATTGGGAAGAGGGCAGGAACCATGAACTGGGTCGCGATCCTTGCCGCTTTGTCGGGTGCGCTGGCGGTCGGCGCGGGCGCGTTCGGCGCGCATGGCGCCACCGGTCAGGCGGCCGAGTGGCTGAAGACCGGGGGCCAATATCAACTAGTTCACGCGGTTGCCGCGTTGGTGGCGCTGAAGATGGAAGCCAAGGGACCTGCCGCGTTGTTCGTGATCGGCGGCTTGGTGTTCGCCGGCACGCTTTATCTGATGGCACTCGGCGCGCCGCGCTGGTTCGGCGCGATCACGCCGATTGGCGGCTTGGCGCTGATCGGGGGATGGCTGTGGCTGGCGTGGAGCGTTCGAAACGGGATGTGATGCCGCTCGTGGTGCATACGGCCGATTAGGCACACTCAATCGTCATGCCGGGCTCGTCCCGGCATCCATCGTGCCGCACACCCAATTGCCGATGGGTATGGCTGCGCAGTGGATGCCGGGACCAGCCCGGCATGACGGGTAAATCTCTCTATCACTGTGTGTCGAGCTTTGAGGATGGAGCTGGCGGGGAATAGACTGGGCGAAGGCGTCCTTGTCGATCGCGGTACAGATAGCGATCCTCATCCTCCTCAATCGCATGCGGCGACACGCGATCAGGCGCCGTCGCGAACTCGCCGGCGATCGCCTGAGCCTCGCGGTCGGAGCGCCGGCCGCGACGTACCCAGATAATCCCGATCCACAGTAGCGCGGGCCCGGTGACGATGATCGGCAGGATCTGGACCGCCGTCGCCAGTACGTTCCAGCCATCGCAACCGCCGGTGCACCGCCCAGTCAGCCAGTCGAACAGCGCCTGGAGCTCGACGGCCCCCGACACCTGGATGGTCATCAAGACCATCGCCGGCAGATATACCACACATCCCAGCGTCAGCAGTGCGACGCGAACGAGGTGCTTTCTGATCACCGCTCGGCGTCGAGGAACGCCTCGACATCGGCAAGGTCGACCGAATGGTCGAGATAGGTCCGGCCGATGCCGCGCGCGAGCAGGAAGGGCAGGGTGCCCGCGTCCATCTTCTTGTCGTGCCGCATATGGTCGACCAACGTCGCGCCGCTCGCGTCAATTCCCGCGGCTTTGATCCCGTCCGGCAGGCCGACTGCGCGCAGATGTACCGCGACGCGCTCGGCGTCCTGGCCGGGACACAGGCCGCGCCGCGCCGAATAGGCGAAAGCCAGCGCCATGCCCGCCGCGACGCCTTCGCCATGGAGCAGGCGGTCCGAAAACCCCGTCTCCGCTTCCAGCGCATGTCCGAACGTATGGCCAAGATTGAGCAAGGCGCGCTTGCCCGTCGTCTCGCGCTCGTCCTCGGCGACGATCCGCGCCTTGGCACCGACCGAATGCGCGATGGCATGTTTGCGCGCTTCGGGATCACCGGCGAGCAGCTTGTCGCCATTCGCCTCGCACCATTCGAAGAAGGCAAAATCGTCGATCAGGCCGTATTTGACGACTTCGGCGTAACCGGCGCGCGTCTCGCGGGCGGGCAAGGTGTCGAGCACGTCGGGATCGATCAGCACCAGCCCCGGCTGGTGGAAGGCGCCGATCAGATTCTTGCCGGCGCGCGTATTGATCGCCGTCTTGCCGCCGACCGAACTGTCGACCTGGGCAAGCAGGGTCGTCGGTATCTGGACGAAGCCGCACCCGCGTTTGACGATCGAGCTCGCGAATCCGACCAGATCGCCGATCACGCCGCCGCCCAGCGCGATGACATAGTCACCGCGCTCGACGCCGTGCGCGAGCAGCCGGTCGGTCAGGGCTTCGAGCTGAGCCCAGCTCTTGGTGCCTTCGCCGGGCGGCAGCACGATGGCTTCACTTGCGATGCCGGCAGCAGCGAGCGCGGCCTGCAGAGTCGCAAGATGCGGCGCGACATTGGCGTCGCTGACGATGGCCATCGATCTGCCGCGCGACAGCGGCTTCAAATGCTCGGCGGCGCGGCCGAGCAGTCCGCGCTCGATCACGATATCGTAGCTGCGCGAACCGAGCGAAACGGGAACGATGGTCACAGGCCGATGGCTTTCAGGATGGCGTTGACGGCCGATTCGTGCGGTGCCTGGTCGCTGGCGATGCGAATCGGAGCCTGGGCATAGATCGGATTGCGGACCGCGGCGAGTTCGTCGAGCACCTCGCGCGGATTGCGATTGCGCAACAAGGGGCGGGTATCGCGGCGGCCGACGCGTTCGGCCAGGATCCTGGTCGGCGCATCGAGCCAGATCGCGATCGACTGATCGAGGATCAGCGCGCGCGTCTCGTCATTGATGAACGCGCCGCCGCCGGTGGCGATCACCTTGGGCTTGCCGTCGACCAGGCGGGCGATGACGCGGCGTTCGCCGTCGCGGAAATACGCTTCACCGAATTTTTCGAAGATTTCGCTGACGGTCATGCCGGCGGCTTCCTCGATCTCGGTATCGGCATCGACGAAGGGCAAATGCAGCCGCGCCGCGAGGCGGCGGCCGACGGTCGACTTGCCGACGCCCATCAGCCCGACGAGCACGATCGGCTTGCCGGTCCAGGAAAGAAAGGGAGGAGCGCTTTGCAACATGGGCTTGGGGGCTATACAGCGCACCGCACGCTCGGGCACAAGCGCCGAGCCGGGCGGCGTGTCGGTTTGAACGCCGAAAGAGTGTAAAGGTTATTGTCGCATGTCGCGAATGTTGGTGGTGCTGATCGTCGTGCTGGTGGTGTTGGTGGGGGGCATGTTCTTCCTGTCGAACCGGGCGCATGAGTCGCAGCAGACCCGGGTGGAAAAGGCTGTCTCGCTTGCGAATCTCCAAGGCTAGCGCTGGCGCGTCGGCGCTGGCGATAGCGCTGCTCGCCGCAGGCGGCGCGGCGCTCGCGCAGAAAAAGCCCGAATCGATCCTGCCGCCAGGGTTCGACCAGCCGGTCGCGCCTGCTCCCGCGCCGCGTCCGTCGCCGCGTGCCCAGACCCCGGCGCCGACATCGGCTCCGGCGCCGGCTCCCGCGCCGACGACGTCTCCCGCTATCAGCGTCGCGCCGACGGCCAGCCCGGCCGCTCCCGCGTTGCCGCTACCCGCGCCGGCCGCGACCGATCCGTTGACCGGGCTGCCGATCGCGGCTCCGACACCCGCGGCGACATCGGGACAGGTACATTACACCTTGCCCGAATCGTCGCGCCGCAATCTGGCGATGATCGGCATTTTGCCGACCGCCGAGCGGATGATGAATCCCGTGGCGTTCGGGAATGCCGATGGCCGCTATATCGAGCGGCTGATGCGCGACACGCGCGCACCGATCGCCTCGCGCTGGGTGTCGATCGCGCTGCGCCGGTTGTTGCTGCAGCCGATCAGCACGCCCCGCAACGTCAACGGCGCGGACTTCGCTGCCGAGCGCGCCTGGCTACTGCTGCGTATGGGCGAATCGGTCGGCGCGCGCGCGATGGTGCAATCGGTCGACCCGCAGGATTACACGCCAAAACTCTATCAGGTCGCTATGCAGGCGGCGCTGGCGACCGGTGATGTCGGCGCGATGTGTCCGTTGGCCAACGACGCGGTCAAGGTATCGAGCGAGCCGGCCTGGATATTGGCGCGCGCAATGTGCGCTGCTTTATCGTCGGCGCCCAGCCAAGCGACGCCGTTGATGAATCAGGCCAAGCGCGTCGCCGCCGGCGTCGACCTGGCGCTCGCGCAGAAGATCGCGGGGCGCGGGTCGAACAAGGGCGACGTGGTGATCGAATGGGACGGCGTCACCAACATCAATACGTGGCGTTACGGCCTGGCGATGGCCGCCGGCGAGAAGATTCCCGATGCGCTGTTCGAGGGCACCGGACCTCAGATGCGCTATTGGCAAGTGCTCGCGCCCCAGGAAACGCCGGTGGAGCGATCGCAATTCGCTGACCAGGCGGCGGCGCAGGGCGTTCTCTCCAACCTCGCATTGGTCGATCTCTACGGCCTGATCGATGCGGGCGACGATCAGGGCAATCCGGCCAACGGCGTCGCGAGCGACCTGCGCACCGCTTATGCGGGCGAATCGCGCGATGCGCGGCTCGGTGCGCTGCGGGGGCTGTGGGGCCAGAATAGCAACGGCCTGACCGGCTATGGCCGGCTGGTGCTGACGGCGCGTGCCGCCAAGCGCATTCCGGTCGCGGACAAGACCGATGGCAGCGACCAACTGGTCGCCTCGATGCTCAGCGCCGGGCTCGATCGATCGGCGGCGCGGTGGCGCAATACGGTGGCGCGGGGCAGCCTGGGGTGGGCGCTGATCCTGGTGTCCGATCCCGACAGCAATGCGCGTTATGGTTCGGGCGAAGTCGGGGCCTTTTCGGGCGATGCGGCCAAACAGCGGATGTTCGCGGCCGCGCTTGCCGGGCTCGCCAGGCTGGATCCCGCAGTAGCGCAAAATTATGGGGCGGATGTGCAGGGCGGCAACAGCTGGACTCGTGCGATCGATCGCGCCGCGGCGCAGCGCCATCCCGGTGAAGTGCTGGTGCTGAGCGCGGTCGGTTTGCAGACGCAGGACTGGCGCGGTGTGTCGCCGGCGGCAGTGTTCCACATCGTCAACGCATTGCGGATCGTAGGGCTGGGCAGCACCGCGCGGATGGTCGCCGCCGAGGCTGTGACGCGGGCCTGATGGCCGCGACCGACCTTCACGATCATACGCTGATCGAGCGGTTCCTCGAAATGCTGGTCGCGGAGGCCGGCGCCGCGAAGAACACCGTTGCCGCTTATGCCAGCGACTTGCGACTTGCCTCTGAGGCGCTGAAAGGGCGGTTGGCCTCCGCGGGTGTGAAAGACGTCGAACGACTTGGGAACGGCTGGCGCGATCTTTCGCATGCGACGGTCGCGCGCAAGGCGGCGGCGCTGCGCCGCTTCTTCGCGTTCCTGGCCGATGAAGGGCATCGCGCCGACGATCCCGGCGCCGCCTTGCCGCGGCCCGGCGCACGGCGGCCTTTGCCCAAGGTACTCAGCCATCAGGATATCGATCGCCTGTTCGCGGCGATCGGCGAGCGACAAGCGCGCGTTCCGCCCGATCCCAACGACCTGCGTCTCTCGGCCCTGATCGAATTGCTGTACGGATCGGGACTGCGCGCGACCGAACTCGTCTCGCTGCCGCGCAACGCCATCCAGCCTGATCGCCCTTATATCATCCTGAAAGGCAAAGGCGGACGCGAGCGGTTGGCGCCGGTCTCCGACCGAGCCCTAGCCGCCGTGGCGGCATGGCGCGCGCATGTTTCGAGCGACCGGCCATGGCTGTTTCCCTCGGGTAAGGGGCATTTGTCGCGCATCCGCCTCTATCAGTTGATCAAGGCGCTCGCCGCCGATGCAGGCATCCCGCCCGACCGCGTCAGCCCGCACGTCCTGCGCCACGCTTTCGCCACCCATTTGCTCGAAGGCGGCGCGGACCTGCGCGCGCTCCAGGCGATGCTGGGCCATGCCGATATCGCGACGACCGAAATCTACACGCATGTCGACAGCAAGCGGCTGATCGAGTTGGTCAACACCCGCCACCCGCTCGTTGACGTCGCCCCGAGGCGGGCCTAACCCGCGCGGCCATGGCTACCTTTCTTGATTTCGAGAAGCCGATCGCTGAGTTGCAGGGTCGGATCGATGAACTTCGCGACACCGCTTCGGATGGCGCGATCGACATCGATTCCGAGGTCAAGCGGCTGCAGACCAAGTCGGACGCTTTGCTCAGGGCGACCTATGCCAGGCTGACGCCGTGGCAGAAGACGCAAGTCGCACGCCATCCGGATCGACCGCATTTCGGGGACTATGTCGCCGGGTTGTTCGAGGATTTCATGCCGCTGGCCGGCGACCGTGCCTTTGCCGACGATCAGGCGATCCTGGGCGGTTTCGCGACGTTTCGCGGGCAGAAGGTGATGGTGATCGGCCACGAAAAGGGCAACGATACCGCCAGCCGGCTCAAGCACAATTTCGGCATGGGCAAGCCCGAAGGCTATCGCAAGGCGATCCGCCTGATGGAACTCGCCGACCGGTTCGGCCTCCCGGTGCTGACCCTGGTCGACACATCGGGCGCGTTTCCCGGCGTCCAGGCCGAGGAGCGCGGCCAGGCTGAAGCCATTGCGCGCTCGACCGAGGCGTGCCTGAAGCTCGGCGTACCGATGATCGCAGCAGTGGTCGGCGAGGGCGGATCGGGCGGTGCGATCGCGCTGGCGGCGGGCAATCGCGTGCTGATGTTCGAACACGCCGTCTATTCGGTGATCTCGCCCGAAGGCTGCGCCTCGATCCTGTGGCGCACCGCCGACAAGGCGCCCGACGCCGCCGAGGCGATGAAAGTCACCGCGCAGGATCTGAAGGGGCTGGGTGTGATCGACACTATCGTGTCCGAACCGCTGGGCGGTGCGCATCGCGACCCCGACACGGCAATTGCGGCACTGGGCGACGCGATGGCCGACGCGCTGAGCGGGCTGCACAATCTCGGCCCCGATGATCTGCGCCGGGACCGTCGCGACAAATTCCTGGCGATGGGCCGGCTTTAAAATCCCTCTCCCATTGGGAGAGGGAGGGAGCCGCGCGTTGCGCGGCGGAAGGGTGAGGGTAGGCGCTTTTCGCTCCACTCGACCCTCACCTTCCCACTCGCTCCGCGAGCGGGCCCCTTCCTCTCCCAATGGGAGAGGAAACAAAAAAGGGCGGCGGAACCGAAGTTCCACCGCCCTTCTTTTTCAGCTGTAAGCGTTGGAGCTTACGAAGCCTTCATGTTCGACGACACGTTGGTGAACGTGGTCTTCAGCTGGTTGCCCAGGCCCTGCATCGCGGCAATCGCGGCGACGGCGATGAGCGCGGCGATCAGGCCGTACTCGATGGCGGTGGCACCCTTCTTGTTGGTGAAAATCTTGCGAACGGTCTTCATATCCGGTCTCCAGTGGTTCGAACTACTTCAGTCACCCGGCTGAACCAGGATATGCCCCCGTCCAGCAGTTCGAATCAGTAGGCCAGGGCGGTTGAGAAAAGCTTAAAGCCGGAACGAATTGTTCCGGATAAGCATTAATGCGGGTTCTGGACCTTGTCCGACACGTTATTCCACATGCCGCTTGTCGTGCTGGCCAGCCCTTGCAAGGCGGCGAGCATCGTCAGGACGACCAGCGACAGGATCAGTCCGTACTCGACGGCGGTCGCGCCTCTTCGACTCCTGGCCAGTTGGCGTAGGACATGGATCATCGCTTTTTTGCCGCGTACGGCTCCCCAATCTAGATGGGGATGGTAGGTACGTTTCGTTAACGAATGACCAACAGCGCAAAAGGGACGGTGCCAAATGGACTTGTTGCCAGTGGTGGCCGTGGCGCTGACCGATGCCCAAGGCCGTGTACTGATCGCCCAGCGTCCGTTCGACAAGGAGCATGGCGGCCTGTGGGAATTTCCCGGCGGCAAGATCGAGCCTGGCGAGTCGCCTGAGGCGGCGCTGGTACGCGAATTGGGCGAGGAACTTGGCGTCACTGTCATGCCCGAGCAACTCGAACCGTTGACGTTCAGCAGCGCCGGTCGGACAACGCGGCATCTGCTCCTGCTGCTTTACCGATGCACCGCCTGGCAGGGAGAGCCGCGCGCGCTCGATGCAGCTGCGATCCGCTGGGTGCTGCCTGCCGCGCTGGCAAACTATGACATGCCGCCCGCCGATCGCCCGTTCGTGTCAGTCCTTTCGGGCGAAGGCGGAGGCTAGCGAGACGGTGGCGCTGCCGCGTCGCGCCGGCTTGGGCTGGTCGGGCGAAGGTGCCCAACCGGTCAGGAAGATCAGGTCGAATCGCTCCGTGGTGCGGCCGTCGGGGTCGGCACGCTCGGCAAAAGCAGCGGCGGCGGCGGCTAACGCCGTCCGCGCCAGCGGCACGCGGCCGCGCAGCACGTTGGTCGCCGCCATGCCGCGCAGGTCGCCGATCAGACGAAAGAGGTCGGCATAGCGGACGCTGAGCGTTTCGCTGTCGGCGACCGGCAAAGCGAAGCCGGCGCGAACCAGCAGATCGCCGGCCGACCGCACGTCGATCATCGGATGGAAGCGGGCGGCGGGGCGATCGGCTTCGGCCTGAAGAAAACAGGCTCGCGTCGTCGGCAGAGACGTGCCCCCGACGAACGCGCCCAGGAACAAGCCGTCCGGCTTGAGCGCGCGCCTTATCTGCGTCAGCGCGCCGGGCACGTCATTGACGGTGTCGAGCACGCCCGCCGAGACGACGAGGTCGAAGCTCTCCGGTTCGACCGGCAACATGTCCTCATCCGACTGGATGGCGCCCGCTTGCGCGGCGAATAGGCTCCCCGCATCGATCCGCGTCACCGCGCTGTTCGGCGGCGGCACGAATGCTCCATCGAAGCATCCGAGATCCAATATATCGGCGAACTTGCGCTTCACCCCATCCAACCGCTCGGCGATTCCGTCGAGCATCGCCGCACGAAGGAAATCGTGATCGACATAGATCGGCGCGGCACGATCGCGGCGCAGTCGCCGTGCCGTGCGATCGAAGATTTCGGGAGAGTCCATCGGCCGCGCTTGTGCCGCCGCGGCGACCGCGCGACAAGAGCGCGATGGGAGTCAGGGACGTCTTCGCGGATGCCGTGTCGCTGGCGTTGCCGCCGCGCTGTCCGGGATGCGGCGCGGTGGTGCGGGGCGACCACAATTTCTGCGCGGCGTGCTGGGATTCGCTCGATCTGCTGGGCGCGCCGTGGTGCGCGACGTGCTGCGCACCGTTCGAGGTCGATCGCGGGCCCGAGGCGCAATGCGGTGCGTGCCTCGCCAAGCCACCAGCGCATGCCGGCGCGCGTGCCGCAGTCGCTTACGGCCCGGTGGCAAAGACCGTCGCGCTGCGGCTCAAATATGGCGGCAGGCTTGCCTTCGCGACGACGGCGGCGCGGCTGATGGCGCGACATATGCCGTCGGACGCGACCCTGCTGGTGCCGGTCCCGCTGCATCGCTGGCGGTTATGGAGCAGGGGCTATAACCAGGCCGCGCTGATCGCCGACGCATTGTCGACCACGAGCGGCGTCGCGCACGATCCGCTGCTGTTGCGCCGCACGAAGCGAACGCCAGCCTTGCGCGGAATGAACCCGCGCCAGCGCCGGGAGGCGGTACGCGCCGCATTTACGGTCGAACGCCGGATAGAGGAGAGGCACGTCGTGCTGGTCGACGACGTCTACACCAGCGGCGCAACCGCCGACGCCTGCACGCGCGCGCTGCTGAAGGCGGGCGCCGGCAAGGTCACCATCCTGTGCTGGGCGCGCGTCGTCGATGTCACGTCCGATTGACAAGCCGCGCCGCGCTCTCCACCTCTTTCTGACTATGGCGAAGGTAGAAATCTACACCAAGGCGTGGTGCCCGTATTGTGTGCGCGCGATGAAATTGCTCGCGTCGAAGGGCGTCGAGCCGATCGAATATGATGTCACGATGGGCGGCCCCAAAAAGGCCGAGATGGTCGATCGCTCGGGCGGTCGCATGACGATGCCCCAGATATTCATCGACGGAAAGCATATCGGCGGGTCGGACGATCTCGCCGCGCTCGAATCGCGGGGAGGGCTCGACCCGCTGCTCGCGACATGAATCTCGCGGGCAAGATCGCTGTCCTCCAGATGACGAGCGGGATCGATCCCGCCGCCAACCGGACGGCGATGGTCGATGCCGTGGCGGACGCCGCGGCAGGTGGCGCGAAGATGCTGTTCACGCCCGAAGTGTCCGGCCTGGTCGACCGCAACCGCGAGCGCGCTGCACCGAACCTGTTCGGCGAAGCGGATGATCCCGTGCTGGCGGCGGTGCGTGCGGCGGCCTCTCACCACGGTATCTGGGTGCATATCGGCTCGCTGCTGATTCGGCGCGACGACGGTAAATTGGCCAATCGCGGCTTCGTGATCGATGCGGCGGGCGAGATCCGAGCCCGGTACGACAAGCTTCACATGTTCGACGTCGACTTGCCGACGGGCGAGAGCTGGCGCGAATCCGCTTCCTATACGCCGGGCGAAGGCGCCGTGGTCGTGACGACGCCGGTCGGGCGCCTGGGTATGTCGATCTGTTATGATATGCGCTTCCCCGATCTCTATCGCGCGCTGACCAATGCCGGGGCGACGATCCTCGCGATGCCGGCGGCGTTCACGCGGCCGACCGGCGCGGCACACTGGCATGTGCTTTTGCGCGCGCGGGCGATCGAGGGCGCCTGTTTCGTGGTCGCCGCCGCGCAAACCGGTGTGCATGAGGATGGCCGCGCGACTTATGGTCATTCGCTCGTGGTCGATCCGTGGGGTGAAGTACTCCTGGACATGGGAGAAAATCCCGGACTGGGTTTTGCCGAGATCGACCCTGTCCTGCAGGAAGACGTGCGCACACGGGTCCCTGCGCTCAAGCATCGGCGTGCCATCCCCGAGGTGCTCCGCGCGTGATCGTATTCGACCTCAAATGCGGCGGCGGCCACGTTTTCGAAGCCTGGTTCGGTTCGTCCTCGGACTATGACGACCAGCGTACGCGCGGTCTGGTCAGCTGTCCGATGTGCGGCAACAGCGCGGTGGAAAAAGCGGTGATGGCGCCCAACGTCGCCGCCAAGGGCAATCGCCAGGCCGAAGTCACGCCCGCTGCCGTGAAAGCCGCGATGGCGACTCTGGCCAAGGTACAGCAGCAAGCGCTGGCCAATTCCGAATGGGTCGGAACCGCCTTCGCATCGCGTGCCCGGGCGATGCATTCGGGCGAAGAAGACCATGCGCCGATCCATGGCCAGGCCTCGGTCGAGGAGGCCAAGGCGCTGGTCGAGGACGGCGTCCCGGTTGCGCCCTTGCCCTTTCCGGTCGTCCCGCCCGAAGCCTGCAATTGACCCATTCCCTCGCGCTCGGTACCAGACCGAGCGTGGTTCCGTAGCTCAGCTGGACAGAGCGCCACTTTCCTAAAGTGGGCGTCGGGGGTTCGAGTCCCTCCGGGACCACCACCTCACCATCGCTACGATTGATGCCGCTGCGCCAGACTCCGCTTCCAGCGCGATCGCAATTCGCCGGGGCGCGCGGGATAGCGTTCGTCGAGAAATTGGGCGGTCACGACACGGTCGGTCCGGAAGGTGCGGAAATCCTCGCGCAGTTCGCACCAGGCGGCGATCACGCGCGACTGGTCGAAAAAGCCGACGATCACCGGCCAGATCACGCGTTCGCTGACCTGACCGCGTTCGTCACGATACTCGACGCGGATCTTGCGGCCCTCTCGTATCCAGGTGCGGGCAATCCCCAGGTCGATCGCGTCGGGCGGGGCCATTGATCGGGGCGGCGTGCCGATAGAGGGATCGGCGATGAACGGCCGCAGCCGCTCGGGCACGACCGAGGTTATCTTGGCGATGAGGTCGCGCGCGGCCGCTGCCAATACCGGATCGCCACGTCCAGCCACCCATTGCGCGCCGAGCACGGCTGCCTCGATCTCGTCGGTTGTCAGCATCAGCGGCGGCATGTCGAACGCGTCGTCGAGGATATAGCCGAAGCCGGCCTCGCCGCGGATCGGAACGCGCTGGCCGATCAGGTCGGCAACGTCGCGATAGACGGTGCGGGGCGAGACTTCGAGTTCTTCGGCGATATCCTGCGCCGTGATCGGGCGCGAGGATCGCCGGAGGATCTGGATGATCTGGAACAGGCGATCGGCACGGCGCATGGGGCTCAAACTCCTACTGACAGAATGCTGTCAGTAGGGTTGGCTTACAAGCCTTTTCATCGGGCGCGGCGATGGGCCGCCGCTTCGAGCGAAGGAGCCGTCCCTATGATTACTCTCTATCACGCCCCGCAATCGCGGTCGTCGCGCATCATCTGGCTACTCGAGGAAGTGGGTATGCCTTATGAGATCCGCCCGGTGTCGATCTTCCGGCCGATGACCGGCGAGGGCACCCCCGATCCGGCTAATCCGCACCCCGACAAGCGCGTGCCGGCGATAGAGCATGATGGCGCGGTGGTCGCCGAATCCGTCGCGATCCTGCAATATCTGACCGATGCATTTCCGGATGCCGGCCTCGGGCCGCGCGTCGGGACGCCGGAGCGGGGCGCTTACCTCACCTGGCTCGCCTGGTACGCGGCCGAGATGGAGCCGGCGATGTTCGCCGCGATGATGGGCGAACTGGTCGGCGCGCCGAACAAGCAGCGCAATTACGACGCGGTCGTCACCAGGTTGGATCGGGCGCTCGCTGATGGCCCGTACGTGATGGGCGACGCCTTTTCCGGCGCCGACTTGCTGATCGGCAGCGCGCTGGCGTTCGCCCGTCACGCTTTCCCGCCGAGCGAGATCATCGACGCCTATATCGAACGGTGCCGCGCCCGTCCTGCGGCGGTGCGTGGCGCGGCGCTGGACGACGCGTCCGGCATTCAGATCGTGACGGCAGCGGAGCCTGTCCCAGCCTGAATGGTACCCGGCCGCAAAAAGGGCGTCGCGCGATCCCCCGCGCGGCGCCCTTTTCGGTTTGGGTCTGGCTTACGCCTTGACGTGCTTGGAGATGTGCTTGTTCATCTCGAACATCGTGACCTTGTCGGTGCCGAAGACCTTCTTGAGCTTGTCGTCGGCCAGAATCTCGCGCTTGTTGGCGGGGTTCTGCAGATTGTTCTTCTTGATGTGGTCCCACACCTTGCTGATCACCTGGCTGCGCGGCAGCGGCGCCGTCCCCACGATCGCGCCCAGCTCGGGCGACGGGGTGACGGGCGCGTGAATTCCGCCGGTCTTGGGTGCAGTAGCCATTGCATTCCTTCCTGTTCATTTGGCCGGTGTTCCGGCCCCAGACTCGTTACGCCTCATGGAGCGCGCGCCTCTTGTGCGCTGCCTTTTTGCGCTTGTCACGCCTTAGGATAGGGCGCGGGCCGACTTTTGACGCTGAGATGACGGGACCTTGATCCGCAGGGCGCTGGTTTACGCCGGCTCGGTGTGCGGATGGGCAGTTCCGACCCCGGGATTCGGGACACGCGATTGGCGGTGTCCGATGCCGTTTCCAGCTATCGATCTCGAGGACTTCCAGCCGCTCATGTGCGGGCAAGTCATGCAGCCATCGAATTTAGGGTATGTCGAAAGGTTGCTCCCGCCGCGTCAGCGATTAAAGCGGGCGCAACAATCAGGGAGCCGATACCGATGAAGACCCGCGCCGCCGTCGCGTTCGAAGCGAAGAAACCGCTGGAGATCGTCGAGGTCGACCTGGAAGGCCCCAAAGCGGGCGAAGTGCTGGTCGAGATCATGGCGACCGGCATCTGCCATACCGACGCGTACACACTCGATGGGCTTGATTCAGAAGGGATTTTTCCGTCGATCCTGGGCCATGAGGGCGCCGGTATCGTGCGCGAGGTCGGCCCGGGCGTGACCAGCGTGAAACCGGGCGATCACGTCATTCCGCTCTACACGCCCGAATGCCGGCAGTGCAAAAGCTGCCTCAGCGGCAAGACCAACCTGTGCACGGCGATCCGCGCGACCCAGGGCAAAGGTCTGCTTCCCGACGGCACGACGCGCTTTTCGTACAAGGGGCAGCCGATCTTTCATTACATGGGGTGTTCGACTTTCTCGAACTTCACCGTCGTGCCGGAGATCGCGGTGGCGAAGATTCGCGACGACGCGCCCTTCCAGACGAGCTGCTATATCGGCTGCGGCGTGACCACCGGGGTGGGTGCCGTGGTGAAGACCGCGAAGGTCCAGGCGGGCGATAATGTAATCGTGTTCGGATTGGGTGGAATCGGCCTCAACGTCATTCAGGGCGCCAAAATGGTCGGCGCGGACAAGATTATCGGCGTCGATGTCAACGATTCGAAGGAGGAATGGGGCCGGCGATTCGGCATGACCGACTTCGTCAATCCGAAGAAGGTGGAGGGCGATCTGGTCGCCCATCTGGTCGCGCTGACCGATGGCGGCGCCGATTATACCTTCGACGCGACCGGCAATACCGACGTCATGCGCGTGGCGCTCGAGGCGTGCCATCGCGGTTGGGGCACCAGCATCATCATCGGCGTGGCGGAGGCCGGCAAGGAAATCTCGACGCGCCCGTTCCAGCTCGTCACCGGACGTAACTGGCGCGGTACCGCATTCGGCGGCGCCAAGGGTCGCACCGACGTGCCCAAGATCGTCGACTGGTACATGCAGGGCAAGATCGCGATCGATCCGATGATCACGCACGTGCTCAAGCTCGACGAGATCAACAAGGGGTTCGACCTGATGCATGCGGGCGAGAGCATCCGCAGCGTCGTGGTCTTCTAAAAAACACATTCATCTAGGGAGGATAAAGCCATGTTTTCACACATGATGGTCGGCAGCAACGACCTCGACCGATCGAAGAAATTCTACGACGCGCTGTTCAGCGCGATCGGCGGGCGGGAGGCCATGGTCGATCCCAAGGGCCGGCTGATGTATATGCACAATGGCGGCATCTTCATGGTCACCGCGCCGATCGATGGCCAGCCCGCCTGCCACGCCAATGGCGGCACGATCGGCTTCGCGATGGAAACGCCCGAACAGGCGGATGCTTGGCATGCCGCCGGCGTCGCCAATGGCGGCACCCCGATCGAGGAGGATCCGGGCGTTCGCGAAGGGGCCGGCATGAAACTGTACCTCGCCTATCTGCGCGATCCCGACGGCAACAAGCTCTGCGGGCTCCACCGGCTGGGCTAATAGCGTGTCGCTGACCGTCAAATCGACCAATCGTGCATTCGGTGGCGTCCAGGGCGTGTACGAACACGCCTCGGCCGTCACCGGTACGCCGATGACCTTTTCGGTGTTCGTGCCGGAGCATGAGGCGGGCACTCGGCTGCCGGTGCTCTGGTATCTCTCGGGCCTGACCTGCACGCACGCCAATGTCACCGAAAAGGGCGAGTATCGCCGCGCTTGCGCCAAGCACGGTGTGATTTTCGTCGCGCCTGACACCAGCCCGCGCGGCGACGACGTGCCCGACGACCAAGCCTATGATTTCGGCAAGGGCGCGGGTTTCTATGTCGACGCGACCCAGGCGCCCTGGTCGAGCAACTTCCGGATGCAGTCCTATATCGAGGACGAACTGCCCGCGCTGATCGCGGCCGAGTTCGCTGCGGCCGATGTGACGCGGCAGGGCATCACCGGGCACTCGATGGGCGGCCACGGCGCGTTGACGATCGCGCTGCGGAACGCGGGGCGCTTTCGCAGCGTGTCGGCCTTTTCCCCGATCGTGTCGCCGCTGCATTGCCCTTGGGGCGAGAAGGCTTTGTCAGGGTATCTCGGCGAGGATCGTGCCGACTGGCGGTCCTATGACGCCTGCGCGCTGATCGACGACGGCGCGCGGGTGGCCGAGATCCTGGTCGATCAGGGCGATGCCGATGCTTTCCTCGCCGACCAGCTCAGGCCCGAGTTGCTGGCCGATGCGTGCCATCGCGCCGGGATCGACCTGACGCTGCGGATGCAGCCCGGCTATGATCACAGTTACTATTTCATCTCGACCTTCATGGCCGATCATATCGCCTGGCACGCGGCGCGGTTGGGTTAAGCCGGTCCGGCGAAGCAGAGCAAATTACCGTCGGGATCGGCGACGATGAACGTGCGCGCTCCCCAAGGTTCGGTGCGCAACGGCTGGTGGAATGAGGCGTCGGCCTGCTGAAACTCGAGGAAAAGCGACTTGGCGGCGTCGACCGTCAGGGTCGCGGATAGCGCGTCCATTTCCTCTGCGCGAAATCCGATTGGGCCATCGGTTACGCGCAGGTTGAGCCGGGCTCCGCCGCGGGCGACCTGCGCATAGAAAGCCGGCTCGCCATAGCTGAAGGCGAGCGAGAAGCCGAGGCGATCGGTGTAATAGGCGATCGCCGCCGCCATGTTGGTGACGAAGAGCTGAGGCTCGGCGGCGAGGATGCTCGCGGTGGCGGAGGGCGAGGGGGTGTCGGTCATCGGTTCGCGTTCCTTGAGCAGCGCCTGCCAGCTCTCGAAGCCCGCCTTGCGCGCGACCAGTTCCTGCGCATCGGCGAGCTTGAAGCCGGCGCGCAGGATGTCTTGGTCGGAGAAGGTGGCGAAGCGGGGCAGCATTTCGCGGATGATCGCCGCGACAGGATGATATCCCTCGCGGTGCCAGCGCAGGTGGAGCTTCGCCTGCTTCCTGAAATGCTCGATCCTGGGCATGGGCGCAATTGGTTGACGTCAATCGCAGGCGGGCAATGCCCCTCCGGCCGGATGCCGATGCGCCCTGCAGCAACGTGATCAGCGTTAGGATCGCACGGGTCGGGGGTCAAGAAAAAGGCCCCGCGAGCAAGCCCGCGGAGCCATTATTCGAGTAGTCCAAACCGCCAGCGGGAGCAGCGTTGCCGCTCCCGTGATCTATACGTCAGAACTTGAAGCCGGCGGCGAGGCCGTAGCGGCGCGGTTCGAGCGTGAACGCGTTGGTGAACAGGCCCGACGACTGGTCGGTCACATAGAGACCGGTGATCGCGTTGTTGTTGGCCAGGTTCTGGATGAACGCGCGGACGTAGAATTTGTCGCTCGGCCCGTTGAGCTGGACCTGGGCGTTGATCACTTCATAGCCCTGGATCCGGTTCACGTTGTTGTTGAAGATGCTGCCATAATAGCCGCCGGTATAGGCCAGGTCGGCGCGCGGCACGATCGTCCAGTCGCCACCCAGATGCCCGGTCCACTGAATGCCCGCCGAGAATTTGTAGTGCGGCGACTGCGGCAGTTCGTTGCCCTTGATGTTCACGGCGACGCCGGAGCCAAGGACGGTGACCGGCGCCGAGGTGGCGGCGGCAAAGGCAGTGAGGAGGTCGCAGACGCCGAACGCGCCGGTCGTGTTGGTGCCCGGGATCGGCGTCGTGCCCTGGAAGTTGCCCGGTTGCGCCGGGATGCCCTGGGCAGTGAACGCGCCTGCGTTGATCGCAGCGTTCGCCGAATTGACGAAGCCATTGGAGATCGCCGCGTTGCCAGAATTCGATACCACCGCGCAGTTCGAACCGTTGGTGACATCCTTGATGATCACCGCGTCGGCACGGCCGCCCGACGGATCCTGCGGATTGCCGAGGAACTTGTCGGTGGCGACCTTGGTATGCAGGTAGCTCGCCGACAGGTTGATCAGCACCGAGTCGCTCGGCTTGATGATCGCTTCCGCCTCGGCGCCGTAGATGTCGGCATCGACATTGTCGTTGACTGAGGTGCGGGCGACGATGCGGCTCAGCTGCAACTGCTTATACTGGTAGTAGAAGGCCGTGAGGTTGAGGCGTAGCGTGCCGCCCAGGAAGGTGTTCTTCGAGCCGATTTCGAAGGCGTTGACCGTTTCCGGGCCGAAGGTCAGCGGAACGCTGAACCCTGCGGCGAGTGACGGGTTGATGCCGCCCGATTTATAACCGCGCGAATAGGAGAAATAGAGCAGGTTGCGCGAGGTAATCTGCCAATCGAGTACCGCGCGGCCGGTCAGGCGCCCGAAGCTGACATTGTTGATCGCCAGCGGCTGGTTGCCCGTGCGCGACGGGTCAGCGTCATAGCAGGCGAAGCCCGGAGACGCATAAGCGTTGGCGGCGCCCACCGGAACGGGGCAGTTCAGCAGGTTGGTGCGCGACTGATAGTCTTTCTCGTCATGGTTGTAGCGCAGACCGGCGGTCAACTTCAGGTTGTTGCTGAAGTTGAAATAGCCCTCACCAAAGAAACCGTAGCTCTTCAGGTGATAGAATTCGGAGTCGTTACGGTAGAACGGCGTGCCCAGCACATTGCCGGTGCCGCCGCCGAGCAGGCCCGCCGCATAATCGAGCGCGAACGAGTTCACGTAATAGCTGTTGTCGGTGACCTTATAGTCGAGATAGCCCGCACCGAGCAGGAAGTTGAACGGACCGTCCAGCTTGGACGAGATGATGCCTTCACCGAACCACTGCTTGCCGCTCGCATTCGAACGGTCGAAATCGAGGCTGGTGGGGGCGCAGATCTTGTGGCCGCTGTAAACGCCGGTGCCGGTCGGCTCGGCGAGTGACTGGCAGAGGGTCGAGGTATTGCCGTTCGGCAGCAGGATGTTGCGGATCGCGAGATAGCCCGGGCCGAGCAGGCCGGCGCCGGCAACGGCGTTGAAGGCGTTCAGGCCCGGGTTGGCCGCATAGGACCGCTCGATGCCGATATTATAGTCGACCGTCGAGTCGGTGGTGCCTTCGGTATAACCGCCGTCGAGCTTGAAGAGGACCTTCCCGAAATCCTGGCTGAAATTGACCAGGACCTGTTTTTCGTTGGTCTTGAAGCGCGGCAGCGAGTCGATGTTCACCGTGCGCATGTCGGCGGGATTGGTGTAGCCGGTATAACTGTCGCCATCGCTCGCATAGACGCTGCCGAGCGCGAACGGCGCCAGCGGCGCCGTTGAGGTGCGCAACCGCAGGAATTGGCTGGACGTCAGCACCGATGCCAGGGTGGCGTCGCCATTGACCTGCTCGAACGCGAGGCGGTCGGGCAAGCAGCCCAGCACGCCGGTCGGATCGCGATGGCACAGCTGCTTCTGGACGCGCGAGCGATCGTCATCTTCCTTGAAATAATGGCCGACAATGTCGAGCGTGGTGTTCGCGGTCGGCTGGAAGCGCAGCGACACGCGGATGTCGTACTGGTTACGCCCGTCGATATTCGAGTTGGTGGACAGGTTCTTGGTGTAGCCGTCGCGGTTCAGATAATAGCCCGCGACGCGCACGCCGAAGATGTCGCCCAACGGGATGTTGAGCATGCCTTTGACGCGGACGCTGTTGTAATTGCCATATTCGACGTCGCCCGAGGCATGAATACCCGACAAATCCGGCTTGGCGGTGATGAAGTTGATCACGCCACCGGTCGCGTTGCGGCCGAACAGCGTGCCCTGCGGCCCGCGCAGCACCTCGATGCGCTCCATGTCGAAATATTCGTTCTGGAAGATCGGCGAACCGAGCACCGGCACGTCGTTGACGTGGATCGCAGTCGCCGCGTCGCACGTCACGCCGACGCAGAGGTCGCCGATGCCGCGAATGTTGAACGACGAGGACGAGGTGAAGTTGCTCTTGGTGAAGGTGATGTTCGGCAGCGTCAGCTGAAGGTCGCTGGTGGTGTTGATCTGTTGTGCCTTCAGCGCTTCCGAGCTGAACGCCGAGACCGCGATCGGCACGGTCTGGAGGGTTTCGGACTGGCGCTGCGCGGTGATGACGATGTCACCGATCTGATCCTGGTCGTCAGCCTGCGGTGCCGGAGCGGGCGCCGCAGGGGCGGGCGCCGGAGTTTCCTGCGCCATAGCGGGCGTGGCTGCGATCAGCGCGATGGCCGATGCGGCGAGCAGTTCGAACTTCCTCATGGTACATCCCCTCATGCAATCGCCCCGATCTTTGTGCCGGTTGGCGTGGTTTTCCGAGTTAGTGAGCTGAGCCTAGGTAGCTTGGTCTTGCGGCGTCAATGGGCTTAAGGCACGAAAATGGCGGGTTTCGCCTTCTGTTGCTTAAAAGAAACAGTATGGACCATACCCAAGTCTCTATTTTGTGGCCCTAACGTAACGTCACCTAGGTTTGAAAGACCGGATCGACAGCGATGAATGACCATGACCATGATTTGAATGACGGCGATCTGGTGGCGCCCGCGCCCAAGATTCCGGTCCCCGACGAGGTTGCGGAAGCCGTGCGGACGCTGATTCGCTGGGCAGGCGACGAGCCTGGGCGGGAAGGGCTGCTCGATACGCCGTTGCGCGTGGCGAGGGCCTGGAAGGAATATTGCGCGGGGTATCTGGACGATCCGGCGGTGCATCTGAAGCGGGTGTTCGAGGAAGTGGGCGGCTATGACGACATCGTCTTGCTGCGCGACATTCCCTTTCAGTCGCATTGCGAACACCATATGGCGCCGATCATCGGCAAGGCGCACATCGCCTATCTGCCAAAGGACCGCGTCGTTGGGATCTCCAAGCTGGCCCGGGTGCTCCACGGTTTCGCGCGTCGGCTCCAGGTCCAGGAACGGCTGACCGCCGAGGTCGCGGATTGCATCTGGGACAATCTCAAGCCCCAGGGCGTGGCCGTGGTGATCGAGGCGACCCACGCCTGTATGACCGCGCGCGGGGTCCGCACGCCCGGTGTGTCGATGGTCACCAGCCGCATGATGGGCGTGTTCCGCGACGACGAACGCAGCCGCCGCGAGGTCCTGGCGCTGATGGACATGCAAGGCCGGGCATGATCCGCACGGTTCTGGTTACTGGCGGTTCGCGGCGGATCGGCGCGGCGATCGTCCGCGCGCTGGCGCGGGCGGGGCATCGCGTGGTGATCCATCATCATCATCCGCACGATGAGGATGCCGTATCCCTGGCGCGGGAGCTCGATCCCTCGGGCGATCGCGTCGCGACGGTGGTTGGCGACCTCGCCGCGCCCGATGCCGCGTCGGTGATCCTGCGCGCGGCGCGTAACGCGATGGACGGTCCGATCGACGGGCTGGTCAATTGCGCTTCCGTCTTCGAGTTCGACCGGCCGCCGCACTTCGATCCCGCCTTGCTCGCCCGGTTGACCGCGGTGAACCTCGCGGCGCCAACGGCATTGGCGTGCGCGCTGGCTGAACAGGATGGGCTGCAGGATGGCGCGGTGGTCAATCTGCTCGACCAGAAGGTCGCCAATCTCAACCCCGACTTTTTCAGCTACACGCTGACCAAGATCGCGCTGGAGGGCGCGACGACGATGCTCGCCCAGGCGCTGGCGCCGCGTATCCGCGTCAACGCTGTTTCACCCGGCCTGACCTTGCCAAGCGGCGATCAGAGCGAGGCGGAATTCGAGAGCGTCGCGGGCGAAAATCTGTTGCGCCGCCCTGTGCCGATCGAAGAGATTGCGCGCGCCGTCGACTATCTCCTGACCACGCCGGCGGTGACGGGGCATAATCTGTTCCTGGATAATGGCCAGCGGTTCCTCAAGCGGCAGGGCGATGTGATGTTCTCTACACCGGGCCGCCGCGATGGCTGAGGCGACCTATACGATCCGTCTAGACGGACTCGAGGTACGGATGGGGCTCGGCATCCACGAAGCGGAACTCGCCGGGCCTCAGCGCGTGCTGGTGTCGGTGGCGATGACCTGCACCTATCCGACGGTGCCCGACGATCGGATCGAAGCGGTGGTCGATTACGACCATATCCGCGAAGGCGTGCTGGCGATCGCCGCCAGCGGGCACGTGATGCTGCAGGAGGTGCTCTGCGAGCGCATTGCGACGCTCTGCTTTGCCGATCCGCGAGTAGTCGCGGTGACGGTGCGGTCGACCAAGCCGGACATCTATCCGGACGCGCGGATCGGGTGCGAGATCACGCGGACGCGAGATTGAAGCGCGTTACCGCCAGAAACGAAAATCCAGCAGGGAGAATGATATGACCTTGTCGCTCTATTCCGCCATCATTCCCAATTACGTGCAGATCCTGGGCGCCGTGCGCGGCTTGCTCGACAAGGCGGAGGCGCATTGTGCCGAGACCGGCTGCGATCCTGCCGATCTCCACGCCGCGCGGCTTGCCGACGACATGCTGCCGTTCGGCTATCAAGTGAAATCGTGCTCGGCGCACTCGATCGGGGCGATCGAGGGTGTGCGGGCCGGCGTTTTCTCTCCCGACAGGACCCCCTGGCCGACCACATTCGAGGGGCTGCGAGAGGCCGTCAGTCATGCGCTCGCTGCGGTCGAGGCGCTCGACCCCGAGGAGATCAACGGCTTTGTCGGCCGCGACATGCGCTTCACGATGGGTGAGACGACAATGCCGTTCAGCGCGGAAGACTTCCTGCTCTCGTTCTCGCAGCCCAATTTCTATTTCCACGCGACGACCGCCTACGACATCCTGCGCTGGAAAGGCGTCAAGCTGGGCAAACGAGACTTCATCGGCCGCCCCCGCCTGAAGATATGACTTGAGTTCCGTCTCCGATGATCCCCGGCCTAGTGCCGGGGATCATGGCGCCGCGAGCAGACGACAAGAAACTCAAGGACCCAAGCCCAGTGGGATGAGCGCGACAAGACGGACGAGAATTCAGCTGGTCCGGTTCGCCGCGCTCAGCACCGCGCGGACGCTCGCAGTTGCCACGTCCTCATCGATGCCGACACCCCAGACCGTTCCGCCATTCGCCGCGCGGCATTCGACATAGGCGGCCGCTTGGACATCGCTGCCATGGCCGATCGCATGCTCGACATAGTCTAGCACGTCGAGTTCGATCCCGAACCCATCGCGGATTCCCGCGACCACGCTGGAGATCAGGCCGTTGCCGCGCCCGCTCACCGACTTGACGCTGCCGGTTTCGGCGATGCTGCCGGCGAAGATGCGTTCGCCATTGGGCGCGCGGGTTTCGTCATAAGCCTGGAGTTGAAGGCGCTCGCCACCATAAGGCAGGTAGGTGCGTTGAAAGAGCTGCCAGATATCGTCGGCATCGAGTTCGCGGCTGGTCTGGTCGGCCAATGCCTGAACATGCTTCGAGAAATCGGCCTGCAAGCGTTTGGGCAGCTTCAGCCCCTTGTCCTGCTCCAGGATCCAGGCGACGCCACCCTTGCCCGATTGCGAGTTGACTCGGATCACCGCCTCGTAGCTGCGGCCTAGGTCGGCCGGATCGATCGGCAGATATGGCACTTCCCAATAATCGTCGTTCTGGCGCTCGCGCGCGGAGAACCCCTTCTTGATCGCGTCCTGATGCGAGCCCGAAAACGATGTGTAGACCAGTTCGCCGGCATAAGCATGGCGCGGATGCACCGGCAGGCTGGTACAATAGGTCACGGTATTGATGATCTGGTCGATGTCGGAGAAATCCAGCCCGGGATCAACGCCTTGCGTGTACATGTTGAGCGCAACGGTCACCAGGTCGCAATTGCCGGTGCGCTCGCCATTGCCCAGCAGGCAGCCCTCGACGCGGTCGGCGCCGGCCATCAGCCCCAGTTCCGCAGCGGCGACGCCGGTGCCGCGGTCGTTATGCGTGTGCAGGCTGATCAGCACGTTGTCGCGGTTGGGGATCGTGCGGCCGAACAATTCGATCTGGTCGGCATAGACGTTGGGCGTCGCGCATTCGACCGTCGCGGGCAGGTTGAAGATGATCGGCTTGTCGGGCGTCGGCTGGAGCACGTCCATGACTGCGGCGCAAACCTCGACCGAGAAGTCGACTTCGGCGGTCGAAAAGGTTTCCGGGCTGTATTCGAACCGCCAATCGGTCCCCGGCCGGGCCGCGGCGCAGTCGCGCAGCATCTTGGCACCATCGATCGCGATTGCCTTGATCTCGTCCTTGGTCATGCCGAACACGATCTTGCGCCAGGCGGGCGAGACCGCGTTGTACAAATGCACGATGGCGGTGGGCGCGCCGACCAAACTGTCGAAGGTGGTCTCGATCAAATCGCGTCGCGCCTGGGTCAGCACCTGGAGCGTGACGTCGTCGGGTACGCGGCCCGATCGCACCAGATCCCGGATATAATCGAAATCGGTCGCGCCGCTCGCGGGGAACCCGACCTCGATCTCCTTGATTCCGGTCTTGACGATCAGGTCGAAGAAGCGGGTCTTCTTCTCAGCGTCCATCGGATCGATCAAGGCCTGATTGCCGTCGCGCATGTCGGTCGACAGCCAGATCGGCGCCTTGGTGATCGTCCGCGACGGCCATTGCCGGTCGGGCAGGTTGATGGGGGGAAAGGGGCGGTATTTGGTCGATGGATCGCGCAACATGGCTATGGCTCTTCTCGTCGTCAGGAGCGGCGGGGAAGGTCAGGCCCTTAGGCGCGGTGCGCGCCGTCGCCGGCACGCGGGATGAACTACGCGCCTAAGGGCGCGTAAGTCGAAGCAGGGTAAGGCCGAGTCCGATCGTCATCTCGCGATGAGCCCTAGCCGCTGACGGTTAAGAAAGTCCAGCCCGAAAGACTGATCCACGGCAACGTCATGCCGAGCGCATTGTGGCAGTATCACTGCCCTGTAAGGAGTATCGTATGCGTCAGATCGTCTATCGTAGCACTACAACCGCCGATAGCGGCCGAGCCGCGGACGACATTCCCGGCATCCTGCGGCAGGCAGTGGCGCGCAACGGGATCGATGGCATAACCGGGTTGCTTTACACTCAGGAAAGCGAGTTCCTGCAGGCGATCGAGGGCCCTGTAGACAGCATGTCGGACCTGCTCGCGCGGCTCCATGACGACGGTCGCCATCGCAAGATCGAGATTCTGGTCGATCGGCCGATCCAGCGTCGCGAGTTCGGCGACTGGACGATGATCTACCGCGACCGCCGCGAATCGGTCGACGCGTTCGATGACCGCTTGCGCGTGCTGCTCTCGGGGGTGTCGGACGAGACAGTGCGGCACTTCCGGGCGCTGCAACCAGCTTAATCCCCGAACAGCGCGTCGAACGGGCTCTTGGGCAGGCACCAGAGGAACGCGACGAGCGCCGCGGCGCCGATGCCGAGCCACGGGGACAGGAAGGTCAGCGCCGCTCCGACCAGATAGATCAAGACCGCGGCAATACCCTTGCGGGAGGTCTGGCGATGATAGGTATCGGCGCTCGTGCCCTGAACGCCGGTGCGCCGGATTTCGCCCTGTAACGGCACGTAAAACACCCCGGGCAAGACCATCGAGGCAAGGTAGACTAATGTCGCGTCCCGGCTGAAATGCTGTTCGCCGAGATAGGCTGCGGTGAACGGGATCAGCGACAATGTGAAGAGCAGGCCGAGGTTCAGCCAGATGAGCAGGTTGGTCACCCGCGTCGCATGGCTGAACAAGCGGTGATGGTTGGCCCAATAGATGCCGACATAGGCGAAGCTCAGCACATAAGCCAGTAATACAGGCCAGAGGTGGAGCAGCTTGTCGAGGCCCGGTAGTTCGGGCGCGTGCAATTCGAGCACCATGATGGTGACGATGATTGCCAGCACCCCGTCCGAAAAAGCCTCGACACGCCCGATCCCCGGCCTGCCTTCGCCAACTTCGTTCATTCCGCCTCCGACCCCGCGTTGATGACGGGGTCGGGTTTAGACGAAATCAGCGGCGCGTCAGTTCTTTTCCTTGTCGACCAGCTTGTTGGCGCCGATCCATGGCATCATCGCGCGCAGCTCGCTGCCGATCTTTTCGATCGGATGCGCGGCTGCCGCCTTGCGCGCCGCCTTGAGCTCGGGCTGGCCGGCGCGATTGTCGAGGACGAAATTCTTGACGAAACGGCCCGACTGGATGTCGGCAAGCACGCGCTTCATCTCGGCCTTCGTCTCGTCGGTGATGATCCGCGGACCAGTGGTGATGTCGCCATATTCCGCAGTGTTCGAGATCGAATAGCGCATATTGGCGATGCCGCCTTCATAGAGCAGGTCGACGATCAACTTGGTCTCGTGAAGGCATTCGAAATAGGCCATTTCGGGGGCGTATCCGGCTTCCACCAGCGTCTCGAACCCGGCCTGGATCAGATGGGTGATGCCGCCGCACAGCACTGCCTGCTCGCCGAACAAGTCGGTCTCGCATTCTTCCTTGAAGTTGGTTTCGATGATGCCCGACCGGCCGCCGCCGACGCCCGAAGCGTAAGCGAGCGCGATGTCATGCGCATTGCCGCTGGCATCCTGGTGGATCGCGATCAGGCAAGGCACGCCGCCACCGCGGACATATTCGCTGCGCACGGTGTGACCGGGACCCTTGGGCGCGATCATGATCACGTCGATGTCCGATGGCGCCTCGATCAGGCCGAAATGGACGTTGAGGCCGTGCGCGAAGGCGATCGCCGAGCCCGGGCGCATATTGCCCTTGAGATCATTCTCCCAGATCGCGGCCTGGTGCTCGTCGGGGGCGAGGATCATCAGGATATCGGCCCATTTGGCCGCATCCTTGTTCGACAGGACCTTGAACCCAGCGCCTTCCGCCTTCTTCGCGGTGGCCGAGCCTTCGCGCAGCGCGATCGCCACTTCCTTGACGCCGCTGTCGCGCAAATTCTGGGCATGGGCATGGCCCTGCGAGCCATAGCCGACGATGGCGATCTTCTTGTCGGTGATCAGGTTCAGATCGGCGTCGCGATCGTAATAGACACGCATTTCATTCCCTTTCGAAACATAACCGTCATGCCAGCGAAGGCTGGCATCTCATGAGTTGATTCCCTGGTGGCGCAAGATCCCAGCCTTCGCTGGGATGACGCGATCTGCCGATCGCTACGCCGCGTCCTTCCCCCGTGAAATGGCGACGATACCGGTGCGCGCGACCTCGATCAGGCCGACCTCGTTCATCAATTCGACGAACTTGTCGATCTTCTCAGTCCCGCCGGTCACCTCGAACACGAAGCTCGATATCGTCGCATCGACCACGCGTGCGCGATACACTTCGGCCAGGCGCAAGGCCTCGATCCGCGCTTCACCGGTGCCGCGCACCTTGACCAGCGCCAGTTCGCGCTCGACATGCGCGCCCTCGGTGGTCAGGTCGCGAACCTTGTGCACCGGTACCAGCCGATCGAGCTGCGCGACGATCTGTTCGAGGACATGGCTGCTCGCCGACGTCACGATGGTGATCCGGCTGACCTGCTTGTCCTCGGTGATCTCGCTCACCGTCAGGCTCTCGATATTATAGCCCCGCGCGGTGAACAGGCCGGCGATCCGCGCCAGGATGCCCGGCTCGTTGTCGACGATCACCGCGAGCGTGTGACGCTCGGCTTTTTCTTCCTTGATGTGCATAGGTTCATCTCGTCGCCCCGGCGGAGGCCGGGGCCGGTAAATGGGTCGGGCGGACGCGCAACAACGCGGCGGCCCCGGCCTTCGCCGGGGCGACGAACAGGCTCATCACACCAAAGCCTTGGCTTCGTCGTCGAGCGTACCCGCCACCTTGTCGGTTTGCAGGATCATCTCGACGTGCGACGCGCCCGACGGGATCATCGGGAAGCAATTCGCCAGCTTGGCGACGCGGCAGTCGACGATCACCGGGCCGTCATGCGCGATCATGTCGGCGATGCCGCCGTCGAGCTGCGACATCTCCTCGATCAGGATGCCCTTCCAGCCATAGGCTTCGCCGAGCTTCACGAAATCGGGCAGACTGTCCGAGTAGCTTTCCGAATAGCGACTTTCATAGGTCAGCTCCTGCCACTGGCGGACCATGCCCATATATTCGTTGTTGAGGATGAAGATCTTGACCGGCAGGCGATATTGCGTCGCCGTCGCCAGCTCCTGGATATTCATCTGGATCGACGCTTCGCCGGCAATATCGATGACCAGCGATTTGGGATTGCCGAGCTGCGCGCCGATCGCGGCGGGCAGGCCATAGCCCATCGTGCCGAGCCCGCCCGAGGTCAGCCATTTGTTGGGCGCCTCGAAATCGAAATGCTGCGCCGCCCACATCTGGTGCTGCCCGACCTCGGTGGTGATGATCGGAGACTGGTCCTTGGTCGCTTCCCACAAGGCGCGGATCGCGCGCTGGGGCATGATCTCCTTGCCGTCGCCTTCGGGGAAATCGAGGCTCTTGACCGCACGCCAGCCCTCGATCCGGCGCCACCACTCGCTGGTGTCGGGCTTGGGGTGCTGGCGCGCTTTCCACACGCGGACCATGTCCTCGAGCACATGACCGACATCGGCGACGATGCCGAGATCGATGCGCACGGTCTTGTTGATGCTCGATCGGTCGATATCGACATGAACCTTGCGGGCATTGGGCGCAAAGGCGTCGAGCCGTCCGGTGACGCGATCGTCGAACCGCGAACCCAGCGCGATGATCAGGTCCGCCTGGTTCATCGCCCAGTTCGCTTCATAGGTTCCATGCATGCCGAGCATGCCGAGCCATTGCGGGCTGGAGGCGGGAAAGGCGCCCAGGCCCATCAAGGTCGAGGTCACCGGCGCGCCGGTTATCCTGGCCAACTCGCGCAGCAATTGCGACGCGGCAGGTCCGGAATTGATGATGCCGCCGCCGGTATAGAGGATCGGGCGCTCCGCCGCCGCCAGCATGTCGACGAGCTGCTCGATCACAGCCGGATCGGCCTTCATTTGCGGGCGATAGGTCTTGTGCTGGATCGGACCGGGTTTGGTATATTTGGCGGTCGCAACCTGGACGTCCTTGGGAATGTCGATGACGACCGGCCCCGGACGACCCGACGTTGCGATATGGAACGCCTCATGGACCGTCGCGCCCAGCCGGGCCGGATCCTTCACCAGGTAATTGTGCTTGGTGCAGTGCCGTGTGATGCCAACCGTATCGGCCTCCTGAAACGCGTCCGATCCGATCAGGTGGGTCGCGACTTGGCCAGTGATGACCACCATCGGGATCGAATCCATCAGCGCATCGGTGATGCCGGTGACCGCATTGGTCGCGCCGGGGCCGGAGGTAACAAGCACCACGCCGGGCTTGCCGGTCGAGCGCGCATAGCCCTCCGCCGCGTGCGTCGCGGCCTGTTCGTGGCGGACCAGGATATGCCGCAACCGCTTCTGCTTGAAGATCGCGTCATAGATCGGAAGCACCGCGCCGCCGGGATAGCCGAACACGACTTCCACGCCGAGATCGCACAGCGCCTCGACCAGAATATCGGCTCCACTTTTTTCGGCCACGACAATGTCCTCCTTCTTCGCATACGCAACATGATTGCAGACGGGCGGCTCTACGTGCATGAAAACTACGCGTCAACCGTCAATGCTGTACTCTTATTGCTATTTCGTCATAAAGTTTGAAACTATCTGTCTCTTGCGCTCGAATCCAGTCCGCTGGGGGCTGATTACGGAACCAGGTATATTGCCGCTTGGCATATTGGCGGGTGGCGAGGCTGGCGCGTTCGATCGCGTCGGCCAGTGTGATCTCTCCGAGCACAGCGGCGGCGAGTTCGGGCATGCCGATGGCGCGGCGGATCGGGGCGTCGAGCGGCACGTCCTCGCGGGCAATCAGTGTCGCCACTTCCTCCAAGGCGCCGGTATCGACCATCGCGGCAAAGCGGCGGTCGATGCGGTCGTTCAGCCGATCGCGCGGTGGCAGCAGGATCGTAGCGACCAGATCTATGCGCTCGCCGATCCCGCCGACCCGCTCGCGCCGCCAATCAGCGATCGGGCGCCCGGTCGAGCGGACGACCTCCAGCGCGCGGCAGATGCGGGTGGTGTCGGCCGGGTTAAGCCTTGCCGCTTCAGCCCGGTCGACAGCGGTAAGTGCCGCATAGGCATCGGGGAGGTTCATCGCGCGGACCTCGGCGCGGATCGCAGGATCGATCTCGGGCACCGGGGCGATTCCGTCGATCAGCGTCCGGAGATAGAGTCCGGTGCCGCCGACCAGGATCGGCATACCGTCGGCGGCCAACGCGCGGTCGATCTCGACCCGCGCTTCGGCTGCCCAGCGCGCAGCGGAATAGCCGGTATCGGCGGCATCGACATGGCCAAACAGGCGATGCGGCGCGCGCGCTTCTTCTTCGGGCGAGGGGCGGGCCGTAACGACGCGCAGGTCGCGATAGACTTGCGCGCTGTCGGCGTTGATGATCGTGCCGCCAAGCCGTTCCGCCAATTGCAGCGCGAGCGCGGACTTCCCGCTGGCGGTCGGGCCGGCGATCAACGCGACTTTCGGCAAGCTTGCCATTCCTAGGCCCGTTCGCTTCGGACCAAGTCGACGACTGCCACCCGACAATTAAACGTGTCTCGACTTCGCGCGACCCGAACGGGTAGGGCGGCGGCTTCAAGGAGACCCGGCTTGTTCATCGCGACCCTGATAGCTCCCGATCTGCCCCAGGGCGAGATCACTGCCGCGCGCGACCGGCTCGACGCCGCCGGTTGCCTGCCCGTGGCGCACGTCTGGGTCGAGGAAGGGGAGGCGATCGATCTCCAGTTCGGTCGCGATCCCGGCGCCGCGCGCATCGCGCTCGAAGGGCAGGGTTACGATGTCGTCGTTCAGCCGGCCGAACATCGCCGCAAAGGACTGATCGTCGCCGACATGGATTCGACGATGATCACGGTCGAATGCATCGACGAGCTGGCCGATTATGCCGGGATAAAGACGGAGATTGCCGCGGTGACCGAAGCGGCGATGCGCGGCGACCTCGATTTCGGCGAAGCGCTCGATGCGCGGGTCGCCTTGCTGAGGGGACTCAATGAGGCGGTGATCGCACGCTGCCTCGCCGAGCGAGTCAAGATCATGCCCGGTGCGCGCGAACTGGTCCGCACGATGCGCGGCTGGGGAGCGACCGCGATCCTGGTGTCGGGCGGCTTCACCCGTTTCGCCGAGCCGGTCGCCGCGGAGATCGGCTTCACCCGCGCGATCGCCAATGTGCTCGAAATCGCCGAGGGCAAGCTCGCCGGCACCGTGACCAAGCCGATCGTCGATGCATCGACCAAGCTGGCGACCTTGTCAGAGGCCGTGCTCGACCTCGGCCTGTCGCGCGCGGAGACGCTGGCGGTCGGCGACGGCGCCAACGATCTGGCGATGATCACGCAAGCGGGGCTGGGGGTCGCCTATCACGCCAAGCCGGTCGTCGCCGCGGCGGCGGGTGCGCGGATCGACCATGGTGATCTGACGACGCTTTTGTTCGCCCAGGGTGTCGCGCGGAAGGACTGGGCGGGGGTCTGAATATAATTCTCGCGCATAGCAATCGACTGGCGAGATAAAAGACCTCTCCTGCAAGCCGGAGAGGAGCTGGTCATCTTTCCTGGGAGCGGACTTACCGCGATCCGGCTGTTGGACAGAAGACGTCGATTTAGAATAGCGAACTTTCACAATCGCTGGAGGTCTTGCCGCGGTGTTCTTCGTCCAGGTCATCCCGTTCGACGGCACATTGCACCACGACATCCGCCAGGCGGTGTACGGGCCGGACTATACCGGCCCGGCCGCCTGATGCGGTAGCGGGCTCCCGGCGTTACGGCCTGACCGGCACGCACTCCGACCCGGCGCGCTTGACCGCGACGCACAATCGGGCCGCGTCACCCTGAGAGCGGATCGGGCCAGCCTGGAGCTTGGTGATCGGGCCGACGCGACGCAGATAAGGCTGCATGCCGGCAAGACCGCCGACCTGCCCCTTGAGCCGCGTCCATAGGGCCTTGGCATTGCCTTCGTCGCGGAAGGCGCCGAACTGGACGCGCCAGCCACCGCCGCTGGCGACCGCAACGGGTGCAGGTTCCGGCGCGGGCCGGACGGGCACCGGCTTCGGGCGCGGGGCAGGCTGGGCCGTCGACGCAGGAGGCGGAGGGTTGGCCGGTCCGGGAGTGTAGGCGGGCCTCGGATTGTAAGTCTGCGGCGGATTGGCCGTCAGGACCGGCGGTTTGTTCTTGCCCGGTCTGGATCCCTTGCCGGGCGCCGGATAGCTGGTGCCGGGCAGTCCATAAACCGGCCCCGGCACCGAAGACGGCGGAACGTCGGTCGGCGCGATGGTGCGACCGACGGGGCCGCCGCCGGTAATCTCTGAGCCGTAATTGCTGTTGCTCGCAACCTGCGCATCCATTTTGCGCGCGAGTTCGATGCCGCGCTGACGCTGGTCGGCGGGAATATATTTGTCCATCTCGGCGAGCGTCTGCGATCCCTGGGGCAGGCCGGCGCCCGACGAGCGGGTCATCAGCGCATAAGCGCGCACCCAGTCGCGCTCGACCCCGTCGCCATTGAACAGCATCGTGCCGAGCACGAGTTCGGCGCGCGGTTCGCCACGCCCAACCGACTTCTCGAGCCACGGCACCGCCTCTGCACGCTTGCCGTCCTGGAACAGCGCGAGGCCGTAATTGTCCTCGGCCTGGGCGTGGCCTTGCAGCGCCGCCTTGCGATACCAGCTTTCCGCCATCGCCAGATCGACCGGCACGCCGCGCCCGAGCTTATAGGCTTGGCCGAGATTGAACTGGGCGTCGGCGTCGCCGGCGATCGCGGCCTTGCGCCACTCGTCGACTGCCGCCCTATAGTCGCCGCGGTTCCAGGCATCGACCCCAGCCTTGGTGTCGGCCATGGCCGGCGCGCCGATGCCGACAGTCGCCGCGATAGCAGCAAGGGAAAGCGCCGCAGCGCCGATCAGCGTTCGCATGTTACTTGTGTCCCGCCCAAAATACACTTTCAGGGATGATATCGCGCTGTAACGGCCGAATGGCAAAGAAAAGGTTAGTCATGAGTCCGTCCGAAAACTCGCGAAAGAGCGAGTTCTGCGGCGGGCAGATGCCGCCGAACGCGCGTCCAGCGCGCTTTCAAACTGACTCCATGATCGTTTCGGGTCCCAACTGAATATCGCGCCGTTAACCTGTTCTTAGCTCGCCTCGTGGCACCTCGCTTCTCGAATAGCGGGGAGTAACAGGATCAATGCGCGTTCTCGCGATGGCATCGCAGAAGGGCGGATCGGGCAAGACGACGCTGTCTGGGCACCTTGCGGTGCAGGCACAGCTCGCCGGAGCCGGCCCCGTTGTGCTGATCGACATCGACCCCCAGGGATCGCTGTCGGATTGGTGGAATGAGCGAGAGACGGAATTTCCCGCCTTCGCCCAGACCACGGTGGCGCGGCTCGCCGCCGATCTGGAAGTCCTGCGCCAGCAGGGTTTCAAGATGGCGGTGATCGATACCCCGCCGGCCATTACCATGGCGATCCAGAGCGTCATCCAGGTGGCCGAACTGATCGTCATTCCGACGCGTCCGTCGCCGCATGACTTGCGCGCGGTCGGCGCCACCGTCGATTTGTGCGAGCGGGCCGGCAAGCCGCTGATCTTCGTGGTCAACGGCGCGACGCCCAAGGCCAAGATCACGTCGGAAGCTGCGGTCGCGCTGTCGCAGCACGGCACGGTCGCTCCGATCACGATCCACCACCGCACCGATTTCGCCGCCTCGATGATCGATGGCCGCACTGTAATGGAAATCGATCCCAAGGGCCGCTCGGCGGCCGAAATCACCGAGCTTTGGGCCTATATCTCCGATCGCTTGGAGAAGAATTTCCGTCGCACGGTTTTCTCGGCCCCGACCGCGATGCAGCACCCGGGTTTCGGCGCGCGTCCGCAAGCCGGCGGTGGCGGCTTCGGCCGCCGAGTGATGAGCTAAGGGTGGCGCGATGATGAGCGAACCCAAGCCTTTTGCTTCTTTGTCCTCCGGCCTGCTCGCCCGCAAGGGCCAGGCGCGTCCGGCGATGCGTCCGCAAGGTTTCACCGGCGGTTATGCATCGCTGGCCGGGCTAGAGGATCTCGGCTGGAACGACATGGGGCATATCCCCGAGCCGATCGCCGACGTTCATCCTCTGCACGAGGACGACCAGATTCAGCCGCCGCCCGAAGGCGTGCCGCCGGTACTGGCGCAGCGCCACGCGTTGAAACAGGAATTCGAGCCGGTGCTCGAGGAACTGCCCGAAGAGGAAGCCGAGCTTTCGGACGAGGCGCCGGTCGAGACCTTGGTCACCGCGCCGGTACCCGTGCTCGAAACGTTCGAACCGCGCCCGGTTTCGGTCACGGCGGCGAGTCGGATCGCGCGCGCCACCAAGCATAAGCACAAGGCCGCGTTTACGTTGCGGTTGGACGAGGAGCGCCATTTGCGGCTGCGCCTGGCCAGCGCGGTCACCGGCCGTTCGGCCCAACAGATTGTTACCGGGGCGCTCGACGCCTTTTTGGAATCGCTGCCCGAAGTCGCCGAGCTGGCACGCCAGCTTCCGACAAGGGCCAAGGGGTGAATTGGGGGACGTTGCGATGAAGTCGAAGCGATTGACGATGGGCCTTTCGGCGGTCGCGCTTTGCGCCGCGTTGGGCGGCATCTATCAGGGCGCCGCGCTCGCCGGCTCGAAGTCGAGTGTGGTCGATGACAAGGCTGCGGCAACGGATATCGCCAAGGCGCGCAAAGCGCTGGCCGACCGGCAGGGCAACGATGCCGTGCGTTGGGCGGAGGCCGCGGTGGAACTCCGTCCGCAAATCGCAGACTATCGCGCCGTGCTCGGCCAGGCCTATCTGCTCGCCGGTCGCTTCGCGTCGGCCCGCACCACCTTCAACGATGCGCTGACTCTGTCGCCGGGCGATGGCAAGGTCGCGCTCAACCTGGCGCTCGCCCAGATCGCCGAAGGCGATTGGACCGGCGCACGCCAGACGTTGGACAGCAATTCGGGATCGATCCCGGTCAGCGACCGCGGTCTCGCCATGGCGCTTGCGGGTGACCCGATCAGCGCGGTCAATCTTCTGTTGCCGGTCGCGAAACAGCCTGGTGCCGACGCCAAGCTGCGTCAGAATCTGGCGCTCAGCCTGGCGCTCGCCGGGCGTTGGCAGGACGCCCGCATGGTCGCCGGCATGGATCTGTCGCCAACCGATACCGACAAGCGGATCACCGAATGGGCAGCCTTTGCGCGTCCCGCATCGCGTTACGATCAGGTGGCTTCCTTGCTCGGTGTGACGCCGGCGGCCGATCCCGGCCAGCCGGTCGCGCTCGCGCTCAATGCCAGCACGCCGGTCGTCGCCAGCGCGCCTGCGCCGGTCGAGGCCTATATGCCGAAGGCGCCGGAAGAGGTTGCGGTCGCATCCGCGCCGGTCAGCACCGGCACTGCCGCTCCGGCTGCGGTCGCTTCCGTCTCGCCCGCGCCTGCGGTCAGCACGGTGGTATTCGGGCCGCGCGCCGAAGTCGTTCAGCCGTTGCCGGCCCAGCCGGCGGTCGGCAGCAAGGCGCCGCTCATCAAGGCGCCGAAAACGGCCATCAAGGCCGCAGTATTCGTCAAACCCATGGCTGCTCCAACCACCCCGGGCGCCGCCAAGGTCAGCGTGAGCAAGGGCAATTACTATGTCCAGCTCGGTGCCTATGACAGCACGGGCGTCGCCCGTGATGCCTGGGCCCGGGCCTCACGCGCTTATTCCGGCTTCGCCGGCCATGCTCCCACGGGCATGTCGGTGACGGTCAAGGGCAAGAACTTCTATCGCCTGTCGGTCGGCGGGTTCGACCGCGCCGGCGCCGCGCAGCTCTGCGCGAGCTATCGCGCGAAGGGCGGCACCTGCTTCGTCCGCGAAAATGCCGGCGATCAGGCGGTGAGCTGGAAGAAGTAAGGAAAAGCCCTTTTCTTCAAACCCCCTCCCGCAAGCGGGAGAGGACTTCTTCGCTAAGCCTAAATTTCCTTTCCGCCCTTCCACAGGCGGAGCACTTTTCCTTGGGTCGGCAACCCGTCGAAAGGCGTGTTGCCGGCCCTTGCTTTCATCGTCTCGCCGCGGATTTGCCAGGATGCTTGCGGATCCAGCAGCATCAGGTCGGCGGGCTGGCCGGGCATCAGCCTGCCCGTATCGACACCCAGCACCCTGGCCGGATTTATCGCGAGCATCGCGAACAGTCGTTCGACCGGCAGGTCGAGTCCCAAGCCCAGCGCGAGCAGCGTCTCCGCGGCCGACGCTCCGGGAGACGCGTCGGCGAAGGGCAGGCGCTTTTCCTCCGGCCCACGCGGATCGTGGCCCGAGCACAGCACGTCGATGGTACCGTCCGCCACTGCGACCAGCGCCGCCTTGCGATCCTCTTCCGACCGGAGGGGAGGGGACAGATGGGCGAAGGTGCGGAAATCGCTCATCGCATTGTCGGAAAGCAGCAGATGCGCAGGGGTGATGCCGCATGTCACCTGGACACCGCGACGTTTTGCCGCCCGAACCAACTCGAACCCGGCCGCCGTAGTGATCTGGCGGAAATGGAGTCGCGCGCCTGTCTCCTCGGCCAAGGCGATATCGCGCGCGATCGCCAGCGCCTCGGCGATGGAGGGCGCGGCGGGCAGGCCGAGCCGCGTTGCAGCTTCGCCCTCGGTCGCGACTGCGTTGCCGGTCAGGCCGCCGTCCTCGGCATGTGCAACGACTGTCAGGTCGAGGTCGCGCGCATAGGCCAGCACTTTGCGCATCACGCCCGAATCGGCGATCCAGCGCCGCCCGGTACCGACCGCCCTGGCGCCCGCGCCTTTCATGATCGCCATTTCGGCGAGATCGGCGCCTTGCAGGCCCTTGGTCGCCGCCGCCATCGGGTGAATCCACAGCAACGGTTTGCCGACCAGCGACGCGCGCTGGACGATGCCGGGGTCGTCCAGCACCGGCGACTGATCGGGCATCAGCCCGACGCGGACGATGCCGCCGGCGCGGAATGCCTCGCGATCGATCGCGAACACGCCGAGGTCGACTATCCCCGGTGCAAGCAGCTTACCCCGGCAATCGATGACTTCCGCGTTGGGGGCAGCATCGACGATACGATCGCCGACGACGTGCAATTCGCCATCGGCGACTCCGTCGGGGCGGACGATCCGGGCATTGACGAAGCGCAAGGCGGTCATGCCCAGCCCTCCACCTTGCGCGCGCGCCGGGTCAGCACGTCCAGGCACGCCATCCGTACCGCGACGCCCATCTCGACCTGCTCGGTGATCGCAGATCGCTCGATATGGTCGGCGACATTCGAATCGATCTCGACGCCGCGGTTCATCGGTCCCGGATGCATTACGAGCGCGTCGGGCTTGGCGAGCGCCAGCCGATCAAGGGTTAGCCCGTAGCGCAGATGGAATTCACGCGTGGAGGGAATGAACGCGCCCGACATCCGCTCGTTCTGGAGGCGCAGCATCATCACCACGTCGGCGCCGGCCAGCGCGGCGTCGAAATCGGCATAGGGCGTAACCCCCATACGTTCGATCGCCGCGGGCATAAGCGTGGCTGGCGCCACCACCCGGACTTCGGCAGCGAGCGCGGTCAGCGCCAGGATATTCGACCGCGCCACGCGGCTGTGGAGGATATCGCCACAGATTACCACGCGCTGTCCTGCGATGCTGCCGCGCCGGCGCCGGATCGTGAGCGCGTCGAGCAGCGCTTGCGTAGGGTGTTCGTGGCTGCCATCGCCGGCGTTGAGTACCGGGCAATCGACCTTGCCGGCGATCAGCCGGACCGCGCCCGAACTCGAGTGGCGGATGACGATGACGTCGGCGCGCATCGCGTTCAGCGTCATCGCGGTGTCGATCAGCGTTTCGCCCTTCTTCACGCTGGATTGCGCGACCGCCATGTTGACGACATCGGCGCCGAGCCGCTTTCCCGCGATCTCGAACGACAGCAACGTCCGGGTCGAATTCTCGAAGAACGCATTGATCAGGGTGAGGCCGTCGAGTCGCTTGTCGGGCTTGGCGCGGTTGCGGTTCGCCTCGACCCATTGTTCCGCTTCATCGAGCAGGAACGCGATCTCGTGTGGTTGCAGGCCGGAAATGCCCGTCAGGTGCCGGTGCGGAAAGACGGCACCGCCCTCGATAAGGGCGGCGGGACGATGATCGGAATGTCGCATTAAAGCCGTCGCCTAAACCCGCCTGAGGTGCGGTGCAAGTCCGCAACATCACTGATAGTCTTCAGGGCCTTTTGCGGCTCCTCTGCACGCTCCTGATAATCCTAGGGGGTCGGTGGAGGATGGCCAACGTTCAAACGATCAGCGCTCAGCGCGATGCCGTCGATATCCGCGTCTACGCGCCTGCCGAAAGCCTGCGCCCGCTCGTTTCGTCTTATTACTTTCTCGAATCGATGGGGCCGTTGGCCGATTTCGCGCCGCCCGAACAGGGCAATATCCGGTTTGCTATCGAGGGCGTTTGGAGGCTGGGGAGCAATGACGGCAAGGCGGCGATCAAACCTTCCAACGCGTCTCTGTTCGGCCCCAGCGATCGCGCCCGTCGCTTCGCCACCGATGGCGGGCTGCTCATGGGAGTCGGGCTCACGGCGACAGGCTGGCTTACGTTCATCGGTGGGCATGCGTCGGACTTTGCCAACCTGATCCTCCCGTTGGGGAGGCAATTGGGTCCGTCCGGACTTGAAATCCTGGGACGTCTTGCCGGCGCGTCCGGCGACTCCGAGCGCGTAGCGATCCTCGACGCGATCCTCCGCGACAGGCCGACGCGACAGAACGCCTATTGTGCGATCGCCGCGCAGGTCCAGGATGCCATCCAGTCTGGAAAAATCGAGGATGTCGCCGATTTGGCCGAGACAGTCGGCGTCGAGCATCGCAGGCTCTTGCGCGTTTGCACTTCCGCATTCGGTTTCCCTCCGGTCCGCCTGCTGCGCCGCCAGCGTTTCCTGAGGACGCTGAACCTGATGCGGGATCGGCGGGATCAGCCGATCGGTAAGCTGATCGATTCAAGCTATTACGATCAGGCGCATTTCAACCGTGAGTTCAAGGCGTATATGGGCATGACGCCACGCGCCTATTTCGGGATGCCGCACGACATCGTCGATCGCGTGATGCAAGCCAATGACGGTGTGTCCGATCGGTGGCGTGGGGATCGGCGCGAACCGTCCCAGGCGATGGGCCGAGAGCGAAACTGACGCAGAAGGCGGCTTTTGGCCGTGACGCCGGGCGACCGGTCACGCTGCGCGTACCCAACGGATCGATTATTAGGGGCTTACCTCAGCGTTCTTTTTTGGACAGAACGGACGCAAGGGAAAAATATGATCGGTCCGCCTGCGACCGGTGCGCCGCGCGGCGTGCCGGAAATCCGCTTCTACCTGCCTCCCGAAGGGCTGCGTCCGCTCGTCACGTCCTATTATTTTCTCGAATCTGTCGGGCCGCTCGACGATTTCACCCACCCCGAATGGGCGAATATTAGGTTCGCGCTCAACGGCGTGTGGCGATTCGAGAGTGGCGAAGGCAGGGAAACGATCGAGCCGACCCGCGCCGCGCTGTTCGGCCCTACAGATCGCGCGCGGCGTTTCATGACCGATGGCGGATTGGCATTCGGCATCGGCCTGACGCCGCTTGGTTGGCTGACGCTGATCGGTAGCGACGCGTCGGACGTCGCCAACCTCATTGTTCCGCTCGATAGACAATTGGGCCCGTCGGGTCCGGCCATCCTTTCGCGGCTGCTCGAAGCGCGCACCGACGCGGAGCGCGTCGCAATTCTCGATACGATCCTCGACGCGCGGCCGGCATCGCAGAGCGCGTACCGCGAACTGGCGGTACAGGTGCAGCAGGCGCTGCTGTCGGGAACGGTCGACCAGGTCGGGGACCTCGCCGAGCAACTGGGGATCGAACAGCGCACGCTGCACCGCGTCTGTACCACGGTGTTCGGGTTTCCGCCGGTGCGACTGCTGCGCCGTCAGCGCTTTCTGCGGACTTTGGCCAAGGTCCGCGACCGGCTCGACCAGCCGCTCGGCGACCTGATCGATTCCGCTTATTACGACCAGGCTCATTTCAATCGCGACTTCAAGGCGTGTATGGGGATGACCCCGCTTGCCTATTTCCGCCTGCCGCGCGAGGCGCTGCGCCGGGCAGCGGAGGAACGCAACCGTGTGCTCGGTGCGCCGGTTCAGGGCCTGCATATCCAGCAGGATGGGCAGGGCGATCAGGGCTGAACGGCAACGAGCCCGTCGATCGCACCTTGCAGGATGTAACTCGCCGCCAGCTTGTCGACGCGCTCGGCGCGTTTGGCGCGGCTCAGATCCTCGGCGATCATCTGGCGTTCGACCGCCTGGGTCGACCAGCGTTCGTCCCAAAGGAGGATCGGCAGGCCGAGATCGGCGATGTTGCGCGCAAAGGCGCGGGTCGATTGGGTGCGCGGCGAATCGGTGCCGTCGAGGTTGAGCGGCAGGCCGACGACGATGCCCTTGACCGATTGAGCGGCCGCCAGGGCGGCCAGCGCCGCCTTGTCGGCAGTGAACTTGGTGCGGCGGATCAGCTCGGCGGGGCTGGAGAAGCTCCAGCCGGCGTCGCACAGGGCGGTGCCGATCGTCTTGGTGCCGACGTCGAGCCCGAGCAGGCGTCCGCCGTCGGGCAAAGCGGTCCGGAACGCAGCGCGATCCTCGGTGATCATCGGCGCGGCGCGGTCGGGGCAGGGGCGGAAGCCGTTGCGGGCTTGCCGCTTGCGAAGGTCGCAAAACGCCGCGCGACGTCCTTTCGGATGTTCACCCAGAACATCGAATAATCGAACACATGGTAATTGTTGCCGGGCAGGACATAGCCGCCGAGATTGACCGGCTGGCCGATCGACAGGAAGCCGCGCCCGAAACATTTGGCGGGGACGCCGGGCACGCCCAAGCTCGCGCTGCCCAAATCCTTGGACGGAATCAGCGTTCCGAGATTGGCCGTCGGTTTGGCGGCCGCATTCGGCGTTCCGGTGATCGGATTGGTGCAGACCATGTCGGTGCCCTTGCGCGGCTTGCCGTCGAATCCTGTGGTGGCGTCGTAGACGTCGGTAATCATCGATGGATCGGCGGGTTCGGCGAAGCTTTGCCACGACAGGATGCACCCGGCCTGCCCGGCGGTCGCGCATTCGGGCAGACCGAGCGCGGGAAGGTCATGGAGCTTCGAGATCGGCCAGCCGACGACGTAGGCCGCGACGATCCGCGTCGCGAGCGGTCGACCCGCGACCCGCTCGCGCAACAAGCGTTCGAGGTGCAGCGCGCCCTGGCTGTGCCCGGCCAGGATGATCGGACGATCCGGACCTACTTCCTTGAGAAATTCGTCGAACGCCGCGAGCACGTCGCGGTAGGCGAAATCGAGCGCCTTCTGCGCCTCGGCCCGGCTGGTCAGGAATGCGCCGAACGTCGCCTGGCGATAGCGCGGCGCCCAAATCTCGCCGGTCTCGTTGAAAGCCGAAGCCTGGCCGCGCAGGAAGACCGCCGCGGTATTGTTGGCCTGGGTATCGTCGAGCGGCGCGTTCCAGTGCGCGCGGTCGATATAAGAGGTCGGGTGGATGAAGAAGACCGCGGCCGGCGGTTTCTCGCCCGGTTTGAAATCGGCCGGCGTCCACAGCGCGGGATTGCTCGGGATGTCCGGCCGCGCGAACCACATCGCGGGCTTTTCATAAGCTTGCGAAGGGGTGACCGGCCCACCTTCGAAGTGCGCGCTGGGGATCAGCGCCGCCTTCATCAGGTCTTTGCCGTAGAAGCGATAAACGAACGCCCCTGCGCCGACGAGCAGGATCAGGACGATCATCAAATACAGGAATTTGCGGGCCAAGAACGCGCTCCGATTGCCGTCCGGGTCCCGTGCCTCATCGTCGCGGCGGTTGCAATCGTGGCGGCCGCTCTGCTAGCCGCGCGGCATGTCCGTAGACGCTGCAACCGTGAAGAAGATCGCGAGCCTCGCCCGCATCGCGATCACCGACGAGGAGGTCGCGAAGATCGCGCCTGAACTCGACAACATCCTGGGCTGGATCGAGCAATTGGGGGAGGTCGACACGTCGTCGGTTGAGCCGATGACCGCTGTCATCGCCAACAAGCTGCGTCTGCGCGACGACGCCGTCACCGACGGCGGCAAGCGCGACGCCGTGCTGGCCAATGCGCCACAGGCCGAACATGGCTTCTTCACCGTGCCCAAGGTGATCGAATAATGACGAACCTCACCGATCTCGGCGTCCGCGAATTGCGCGATGGCGTGCGTGCCGGCACGTTCTCGGCGAGCGAAGTCGCCGACGCGCACATCGTCGCCGTCAGCAAGGCCAAGCAGCTCAATGCCTTTCTGGTCGAGACGCCAGACCACGCCATCGCCGCGGCCAAGGAAGCCGACGCCGCACGTGTGGCTGGCCAGACGCTCAAGCCATTGGCCGGCGTGCCGATCGGCATGAAGGACCTGTTCTGCACCAAGGGCGTGCAGTCGGCGGCGGCGAGCCATATCCTCGAGGGGTTCAAGCCCGAATACGAATCGACCGTCAGCCAGAAATTGTGGGACGCGGGCGCGGGCATGTTGGGCAAGCTCAACATGGATCAGTTCGCGATGGGGTCGTCGAACGAAACTTCTTATTTCGGCAACGTGATCTCGCCCTGGCGGCGCGCAGACGGCGGCAACGCTCCGCTCGCGCCCGGCGGCTCCTCGGGCGGCAGCTCGGCGTCGATCGCCGCGCGGCTGTGCCCGGCGGCGACCGGTACCGATACCGGCGGCTCGATCCGCCAGCCTGCCGCCTTCACCGGCATTTCCGGAATCAAGCCGACCTATGGCCGCTGCTCGCGCTGGGGCATCATCGCCTTCGCCTCGAGCCTCGACCAGGCCGGGCCGATGGCGCGCGACGTGCGCGATTGCGCGATCATGCTCGAGGCGATGAGCGGGTTCGACGCCAAGGATTCGACCAGCCTCCAACTCGACGTGCCCAAATGGGAAGCCGGCCTCAACGCCAGCCTGGCGGGTAAGCGGATCGGTATCCCGAAGGAATATCGTGTCGACGGCATGCCTGCCGAGATCGAGGCGCTCTGGCAGCAGGGCATCGACTGGGTGAAGGATGCTGGCGCCGAGGTGGTCGAGGTGTCGCTGCCGCACACCAAATATGCGCTGCCGGCTTATTACATCATCGCTCCGGCTGAGGCGTCGTCCAACCTCGCGCGCTATGATGGCGTGCGCTACGGGTTGCGCGACTTGCCGGAGGGCGCCAACCTCCAGGAAATGTACGCCGCGACCCGCGCGGCCGGCTTCGGGGCGGAGGTCAAGCGCCGCATCCTGATAGGCACCTATGTGCTGTCGGCTGGCTTTTACGACGCTTATTACACCCAGGCGCAGAAGGTCCGCACGCTGATCGCACGCGACTTCGATCGGGCCTGGGAGACCTGCGACCTACTGCTCACCCCGACGGCGCCCTCGGCCGCGTTCGCGCTGGGCGAGAAATCGGCCGATCCGATAGCCATGTATTTGAACGACGTCTTCACCGTACCGTCGAGCCTGGCCGGCCTTCCGGCGATGTCGGTGCCGGGCGGACTCGACGCGTCGGGGCTTCCGCTTGGCCTCCAGGTGATCGGCAAGGCGCTCGACGAGCAAGGCGTGCTCAATGCGTGCCTGGCGATCGAGGAGCGCGCCGGGTTCAAGGCACGGCCGGACGCCTGGTGGTAGCGGCAGCCTAAACGCCTCTGCTACCGCATGCTTGGACACCGGAGGTTCGATTGACCCGAACGCTGGGGCAGCCGCCGCAACATGCCATTTCGGTCGACCGCAAGCGGTCACTGGTGATCCTGCGGCTTGCGGGGTTTCTGGCGCCTGCCGATGTACAGCGCATCTCCGCCGAAGAGCAGGCTGCCGTCCGAAGCCTGGGCGTGCCCGCCGGCACCCACAATTTCCTGATCGACGCTCGTGCCCTCGATGCTCAGTCGGCGGACGTCGTCGCAATGATCCAGCACACGACCGACATGGTGCCGATCAAGCCGCGACGTCTCGCGATCGTCGCGCGCTATGGGCTGAACAAGATCTAGGCCAGGCGCATGATCGGCGAGCGTGAGATCGGCCTGTTCGATAGCGAGGAAGAGGCGCTGGCTTACCTGATGGAGTGACCCGGCGCTTGGCCGGCTCAGTTGCGCTCGACCGAATCCAAGATTTGCGCGCCGGCCATGAATACCGCGATCGGGCAGACCGAAAACAACATCCAGCCGCCGAACCCGGGATATTGCTGGACGTAATGCACCCCGCGCTCGACCGCGCCGAGGCCAAGGCCATAGATCACCATGAAGGCCTCGAACTTGGTCTTGATGACGAACAGGCGGGCGATCTTGGCGAACATGCGTTTAGTTAAGCATGAGCCGTGCCAATGGCGGAAATGCGTGGTTTCGGATTAACGAAGATGGTTACCTGTAAATTTACCCGACATTATTGGCGCTGGATCTCGTTCAGCGCGGCGATCAGCCGATCGACCTCCTCCGCGGTGTTGTAATGGCACAGGCCGACGCGAAGGAGGCCGCCCCCGTCGCCTAGCCCGGGCCGGGCGAGAACTTCGACCGCATAGAAATGTCCGGCCCAGGCGAAGATGCCGCGTTTCGCCAAATGTCGCGCGATGTCCGGCGCCGCATGGCCGGAAAGCGTGAAGGAGAAGGTCGGCACGCGCCCCTCCATCGTCGGCGGACCCCAGAGGCGAAGGCCTGGGATCGTCGCAAACCCTGCGAGCAGGCGGTTGCCTAGGCTATGTTCGTAGGCTGTGGCTGCAGTCATCGCCGCGACCAGCCGCGAGCGCCGACTATTCGCACTGGGATCGGCGGTTTCGCCCAGCCATTCGAGATAGGAGATCGTACCCAGTACACCGGCCTGGCCTTCGAAGGACGGCGTCCCGGTTTCGAAACGATGCGCGCCCTCGTTCCCGGCGGGGCGGACCTTGTAGGCGCGGACGCGATCGTCGAGGCGTGGGTTCATCCACAGCACGCCCTGATGCGGTCCGAAGAACTTGTACGGCGAACAGGCGACGAAATCGGCGCCCATCGCGGTCACGTCGGTGACCAAGTGCGGGACCGATTGCACCGCGTCGACATAGACGAGGGCGTCGCTCCGCCCGCGAACCAGCTTCACCGCCTCGGCAATCGGATTGACCGTGCCGAGCGCGTTGCTGGCGACGCCGAGTGCGACCAGCCGCGTCTTCGGTCCCAGCAATGCGGCAAAGTCGTCGAGCGTCCAGCGGCCGTTCGCTGGATCGAAATCGAGCCAGCGCACCGTCATGTTGCGATCTTCGGCAACCTGCAGCCACGGCGCGACATTGGCGTCGTGGTCGAGCCGCGTGACAATCAGCTCGTCGCCTTCATCCCAATCGCGGGAGAGCGCGCGCGACACGGCAAAGGTCAGGGATGTCATATTCGGCCCGAATGCGATCTCGTCGGGCTGGGCGCCAAGGAGGTCGGCGATGGCCGCATGCGCGCCAGCGGACAGGCGGTCCGTTTCGACCGAGGTGACGAACGGCCCGCCCGAATTGGCGGTGCCATCGGTCAGATGCGCCATCATCGCCCGGATCGCAGCGTCACAGACCTGCGTACCGCCGGGAGCGTCGAAATAGGCTGCCGGCTGACCGTCGACTTCCCGCGACAGAGCGGGAAAATGCGACCGGACGGCATCGATCGGGAAATTCTGCATCAACCTGACCTTGCTGGGACGACAAGAAATTGCGCGCTTCCATTCTTACCTGTGGAGCCTAAAGAGCAAGCGCCGCCGCAAGGGTGGTTACGCAAAATTGGGATCGAAGTGATGGGTTACCGTGTGGTCGTCGCTGGCGCGACCGGCAATGTCGGGCGCGAAATGTTGAACATCCTGGCCGAGCGGGAGTTTCCCGCCGACGAGATCGCCGTCCTGGCGTCGTCGCGCTCGACCGGCGATATTATCGACTTCGGTGAGACCGGCAAAACCCTCAAGATCCAGAATATCGACCATTTCGATCCGACTGGATGGGACATGGCGCTGTTTGCGATCGGCAGCGAGGCGACCGCGATCCACGCGCCGCGCTTCGCCGCCGCGGGCTGCACGGTGATCGACAATTCGTCGCTCTATCGGATGGATCCCGACGTGCCGCTGATCGTGCCGGAGGTGAACCCGGACGCGATCAACGGCTATACGAAGAAGAACATCATCGCGAACCCGAACTGCTCGACCGCGCAGATGGTCGTTGCGCTGAAGCCGCTGCACGATGCCGCGACAATCAAGCGCGTCGTCGTCGCGACCTATCAATCGGTGTCCGGCGCGGGCAAGGCGGGAATGGACGAACTGTTCGAACAGTCGCGCAACATCTTCGTCGGCGACCAGGCCGAGCCGTCCAAGTTCACCAAGCAGATCGCCTTCAATGTCATTCCGCACATCGACAAGTTCCTCGAGGACGGGTCGACCAAGGAAGAGTGGAAGATGGTCGTCGAAACCAAGAAGATCCTCGATCCCAAGATCAAGGTCACCGCGACCTGTGTCCGCGTACCGGTGTTCGTCGGCCATTCGGAAGCGATCAACATCGAGTTCGAGGACGAGATTTCGGCCGCCAAGGCCAAATCGATCCTGCGCGAGGCGCCCGGCGTCATGCTGATCGATAAGCATGAGGATGGCGGCTACGTCACCCCGGTCGAATGCGTCGGCGAATATGCCACGTTCGTCAGCCGCGTCCGTGAGGATTCGACCGTCGATAACGGCCTGTCGCTGTGGTGCGTATCGGACAATTTGCGCAAGGGCGCGGCGCTGAACGCGGTGCAGATCGCGGAATTGCTCGGGCGCAGGCATCTTCAGAAGGCGGCTTGACGGAAGCGGCCCTTTATAAAATCCTCCCCATCAAAGATGGGGAGGGGGACCAAGGCGCGAAGCGGCTTGGTGGAGGGGCCGCAGCCGCATAGCGGCGAGGACGGGACGTTCCCCTCCACCACCACCTTCGGCGGCGGTCCCCCTCCCCAAGCGAGCTTGGGGAGGATTTGAATGCTGCGGGCCGATCTCTATTTTTCGTTTCGTAGCCCCTATAGCTATCTCGCTCTGCCCAAATGGCGAGCGATCGTGCGCGATTACGACCTGACGATCGATCTCAAGCCCGTCTATCCGCTCGCGATCCGGCAACCCGATTTCTTCGAGCGCAATCATCCCAATTGGCTGCGTTACACGATCCGGGATGTCATGCGCGTCGCGCAGCATCAGAACATTCCGTTCGGGCCGCCGCGACCCGATCCGATCATTCAGAATATCGCCACGCGCGAGATCGCGGCCGAGCAGCCCTATATCCGCCGCCTCGTCCGCACCGGCCAGGTCGCCGCGCGGCGGGGCAGGGGTTTCGCTTATGCCGATGAAGTGGCGCAACTCGTCTGGGGCGGGGCGGTCGATTGGCATCTCGGCGATCACCTGGCCGGCGCGGCGGCGCGCGCGGGGCTCGACATGGCCGATCTCGATGCCGAGGCCGAACGCGATGCAGACGCGCTCGACGCCGAAGTGGCGGCCAATCAGGAAGCGCTCGAAGCCGCCGGGCATTGGGGCGTGCCGACGCTGGTGTTCAACGACGAGCCGTTTTTCGGTCAGGACCGGATCGACCTCGCTATGTGGCGCATGGAGCAGGCCGGGTTGGAGAAACGCACATGACGTTCACTGGAGCCTGCCGTTGCGGCGCAACGCGCTACGAAGTCGCGGTCGATAGCCTGACCGCGATCTATTGCTGCCATTGCACCGATTGCCAGCGCTGGTCGGGCAGCGCGTTCAGCGAGCAGGCGGTGGTGCCCGAAACCGTGATCAACGCGACCGGGCCGGTAGTCGAATTCACCATTACCAATGAGAGCGGAGCGCTGTCGCACCAACGCGCCTGTGGTGTGTGTCACAACCGCCTGTGGAACACCAACAGCTCGCGGCCGGGGATCGCCATCATCCGCGCCGGCACGCTCGACCATAATCGTACCCTCGAGCCGCGCATGCACATCTGGGTCAAGAGCAAGCAGCCCTGGCTGACGATCGCAGAGGACGTTCCCTGTTACGAGCAAGCCGCACCGCCGGCCGAGTTCGCCGCCATTCTGTCGCGATGAACCGGCGCGCTTATTCTGCGTGCACCACCTCGACCTTGCCCTTGGGCTTCTGCAGCAGCAGGACCAGCGGCAGCACCGCGATCGAGATCCACGCCATCAGGTAAAAGTCGTCGATATAAGCGATCATAGCGGCCTGTTTGTTGATCATGCCGTCGACCATTTCGAACACGGCGTCGGACAAGATTCCGTATTGGAATATCTGGCTCAGGTTGAGCCCCGGCATGACATGGTCGGTGATATGCTGCGCAAGGTCGGCATGGCTGGTCTGGATGTTGCGCGCGAGGAACACGGTGACCATCGAGATGCCGGCCGACTGGCCGATTGACCGCATCAGGTTGAGCAGGCTGGAACCGTCGGTGCGGTAATTCTGCTCGAGCGTCGCGAAGGCCAGGCTGTTGAGCGGCATGAACACCAGGCCCATGCCCAACCCCTGGATGAAGCCGGACGTGATGACCGGCCAGGAATCCATCTCCAGCGACCAACTCGCCATCGTCCTGAGCGACCAAGCGAACAGCACCAGCCCGACCGCGATCACGATCCGTGTGTCGACCTTGCCGATCAGGCGGCCGGCCAGCCACATGGTGAACAGGACGCCGACGCCGCGCGGCGCCATCATCATGCCGGTCTGGACTACCGAATAGCCGAACAATTGCTGCAGCATCGGCGGCAGCAGCGCCATCGGCGCCATGGTCGACACGCCGATGATGATCATGAAGAACATAGCCGTGACGAGGTTGCGGTTCTTGAACAGATGCCGGTCGAACAGCGGTTTCTTGGCCGTGGCGAGATGGATCAGCGCGACCCATGCCGCGGCGATCGCGATCAGCCCTTCGCTGATGATCTCCCAGCTCGAGAACCAGTCCTGGTTCTGACCGCGGTCGAGCATCAGCTGGAAACTCGCGACTGCCAGGCCGACGAACGCAAAGCCTGTGAAATCGAACGAGCGCGTCGCCTTGGGCCGTGACGGCAACAGGAACCACAGGATGGCGAAGGTCAGCGCGCCGACCGGCACGTTGACATAGAACACCCAGCGCCAATTGAAATTGTCGGTCAGATAGCCGCCGAGCACCGGCCCCAGGATCGGGCCGACCATCACGCCCATGCCCCACACCGACATGGCCTGGGCCTGGCGCTCCTTGGGATTGATGTCGATCATCGCGGTTTGCGACAACGGGTTGATGAACGCGGCGAAGATGCCCTGGAAGGCGCGGAACACGACCATCTCGCCGAGGTTGACCGCGGTTCCGCACAGGGCCGAGGCCAGGACGAAGCCAGCCGTCGCGATCAGGAACAGATTGCGGCTGCCCAGCCGATCGCTCAGCCAGCCGGTCGCCGGCAATGCGATCGCGGTCGCGACGATATAGCTTGTCAGCACCCAGGTGATCGTGTCGGTGGTCGCCCCGAGCGCGGCGGTCATATGAGGCAGCGCCACATTGGCGATCGTGGTGTCGAGGATCTGCATAACCATCGCGCCCATGACGCCGATGGTCAGGAGCGGACGGTTCGTGGTCGCCAGCAGCGGCGGGCTAAGCGCCGGCTGGGCCGGACGCGGCGCCGCTGCGGACGATGCAGGAGCGGCGGCACTAGCCATTGGGTTTGGTATCGACCGACACGTCGGTCGACAGCCCGGTGATGAGCGGACGGTCGGCCTTGCAGGTGATGCTGATGCGTACCGGTACGCGCTGCGTCACCTTGACCCAATTGCCGTTGGCATTCTGCGCCGGCAGGATCGACGAGGACGAGCCCGTGCCGGCGCCGATGCTCTGAACCTTGCCGCACAATTTCATGCCCGGATAGGCATCGAACTTCAGCTCGACCGGCTGGCCGACGCGCATGTTGGCGAGTTGCGTTTCCTTGAAATTCGCGGTGACCCATGGCGAGGTGACCACCAGGCTGAGCGCGGGCACGCCCGACGGGGTGATATTGCCCACCTGTAGCCGGCTGGTCTGGGTGATGATGCCGTCATGCGGAGCACGAACCACCGTGCGCGTCAGGTTCATCATCGCTTTGTCGCGCTCGGCCATCGCGGCCTGGACCGCTGCGGGAACGCCCGATCCTGCGACTCCGCTGCCGAGCTGGACTTGCGCCTTTTGCGCAGCTGCCCGCGCCGTGGCGAGACGCGCCTTGGCGGCAAGGACTTCGTGCTGAGCGGCGTCGAGCGCTGCCTTGGTGGTGAAGCCTTTCTTCCACAATGCGTCCTGGCGCTGCCAGGTCGCCTGCGCGAGCGCGATATCGGCATTGGCGCTTTCGATGTCGGCGGCGGCGCTGCCGGTGTCGGTCGCCTTGGTCGAGACATCGACCTTCGCGCTGGCGATCGCCGCATTCGCCTGTTCGAGCGCGATGCGGTACGGTTCAGGGTCGATCACGAACAGAACGTCGCCCGCTTTGACCCGCTGGTTTTCCTTCACGCGCACATCGACGATGCGACCCGACACGTCGGGGCTGATCGACACCGTGTCCTGCTCGACATAGGCGTTGTCGGTACTCTCGTAACGGCCGCCAGTCAGGTAGAAATAGCCGGCGACCGCCGCGATCAGCAGCGGAACGCTGATCATCAGCGCAAGGCGGATCCAGTTCCGCTTCTTCGTCTGCGGGGCGGGCGCCTCAACGGTTTCGATGACGTTGGCAGCGGCGACCTTGTCGCGCTTCGTTTCGATTTTCGGATCGGCGTCAGCCATGAGCAGTCTCGGTCGTACGGGGGGAAGGGAGTGTGAGCAGGTTGGCGCGCATCCGCTCGAGCGACTTGCCCAGTGCCTGGCGCTCGGCATCGTCAAGGCCGGACAGCACCTGCACGAAGAGGTCGTCCGCCATGCGGCGCAGGTCGTCGAGGATCGGCTTCGATTTGTCGGTCAGGAATAACTGCCATGCGCGACGGTCGGTCGGGTCGCGACGGCGCTCGACCAGCCCCGATTCCTCGAGCCGATCGATCATCCGGCAAAGCGTGATCGGCTCAACCTCGAGCAAATCGGCCAAAGCGCCCTGGTTCAGTCCTTCGTTACGGCTGAGTGTGGTCAAGGTGCGCCACTGCGCTCTCGTCGCGCCGACTTCGCGAGCACGTTCGTCGAACCGGCGGCGCATCAGCCGCGAGACGTCGCTAATCAAGAATCCGAGTGAGTCGCTCATGACGTCGCATATAATGAGTATGCTTATATAAAATAGACTCTGACGCAAAAAATTTCGCAGTTGCAGCATGGAGAGAGCGATGGCCGACACGATGACCGGCGGATGCCAGTGCGGAAGGGTGCGCTACGCGGCCGCCATCGACAATGACGATGCCTATCTCTGCCATTGCCGCATGTGCCAGCGGGCGACGGGCGGCGTATCGATAGCGTTTCGCAATGTCCCCAAGGCGGCGGTGACTTGGGAACGCGAACCCGATCGCTATCGGTCGTCGCCCTTCGCGCGGCGCGGTTTTTGCTCGGCTTGCGGAACGCCGCTGACCTTCGAGTTCGACGACGGCGAGAATCTCGACCTCACCGTGGGTAGCTTCGACGACCCATCACGCTTCAAGCCGACCAGCCATTTCGGCAAGGAGAGCTGGCACGAGGCATGGCTTGACACCAGCACGCTTCCGGCCAAGCGCACCGACGAGCATCAGATCCTGGTCGACAAATGGATGAACAGCGTTGGCAAACTCCCCGATTGAGCCGCAATACTTCGACAGTTTCGACGGTCAGCGCCTGGCGTGGCGAGAAACGGGGAAGGGGAAGCCCGTTGTCCTGATCCACGGTTTCTTCTCCGACGCCGAGACCAACTGGATCCGTTATGGCCACGCCGCCGCCATCGCCGCAAAGGGATTCCGGGTGATCATGCCCGACCTGCGCGGCCATGGTTCGAGCGCGCGGCCGCATGATCCCGCCGCCTATCCACCCGATGCGCTGGCCAAGGACGGGCATGCGCTGATCGCGCATCTCGGCCTCACCGATTACGATCTCGGCGGCTATTCGCTCGGCGCGCGGACCACCTGCCGGATGCTGGCAACGGGCGCCGACCCGCGCCGCGTGGTCTTTTCGGGCATGGGACTGGACGGCCTGATCGCGGCCGACCGCCGCGGCGGACATTTCCGCAATATCCTGACCAACCTGGGCAAGCACGAGCGCAACAGCCCGGAATGGTTTGCCGAGGCGTTCCTGAAGACAACCGGCGGCGATCCCCAGGCTTTGCTGGGCGTGATCGACACTTTCGTCAGCACGCCGATCGAGCGGATCGAGCGTTTCGACTGGCCTACGCTCTGCGTGAACGGCGCCGATGACGACGACAATGGCAGCGCTGCGGCGCTCGCCGATGCCTTGCCCCATGCGCGCTATGTCGAAGTGCCGGGCAATCATATGAGTGCGGTGGTCAAACCCGAACTCGGCCAGGCGATCGCCGATTTCCTCGCGGCTTGACCGCGGCCTAGACACGGGATCAGTGTCGCACTCCTAAGTTCAGGGAGTCGAACATGATCCGTACCGCGATGGCGTCCGGCCTTGCACTCGCGTTGGTTCTTTCTGGTGCCGTGGTCCTTGCGACCGCGCCTAACAAGGACGCTCCGGCAACCGCGGCGGACGCCGACACCTTCGTCGCCAAGGCGGAAAAGGATCTCGCCGACATCTCGGTCGACGCCAATCGTGCCGGCTGGATCAACGCGACCTACATCACCGACGACACCGATGCGATGGCCGCCGAGGTAGGGGCGCGACAGACCGAGCTTGCGGTCAAATATGCGGGCGAGGCGGCAAAATATCTCAACGTTCCCGGCCTGTCGCCGGACACCAAGCGCAAGCTCGACCTGATCCGCAACGGCATCACCCTGCCGGCGCCGTCGCGTCCGGGTGCTGCGGACGAGCTCTCGACGATAGCGACCCGGCTCCAGTCCGAATATGGAAAGGGCAAAGGCACGCTGGACGGCAAGCCGATCAATGGATCGGATATCGAAGCGGCGATGGGGACGACCCGCGACCCCGCCAAGCTCAAGGAAATGTGGGTCAGCTGGAACGACAATGTCGGCGTGCCGATGAAGGCCGATTACGCGCATCTGGTCGACATTTCGAACCAGGGCGCCAAGGAACTCGGTTACGCCGATGTCGGTGCGATGTGGCGCTCGGGCTACGACATGCCGCCCGACGACTTCGCCAAAATGACCGACCGGCTGTGGAAGCAGGTCGAGCCGCTCTATCTCTCGCTCCACACTTATGTCCGCTGGAAGCTCAACGAGAAATATGGCGATGCGGTCCAGCCCAAGACTGGCCCGATCCGCGCCGATCTGCTCGGCAATATGTGGGCGCAGGAATGGGGCAATATCTACGACATCGTTGCGCCCCGAGGGTCGGGCGATATCGGCTACGATACTGAGGCGCTGCTCAAGGCTAAGGGATACGACCCGATCAAGATGGTGAAGGCGGGGGAGGGCTTCTATTCCTCGCTCGGCTTCGCGCCCTTGCCCGACACGTTCTGGGCGCGATCGATGATCGTCAAGCCGGCCGATCGCGAGGTCGTGTGCCACGCCTCGGCCTGGGACATCGACAACAAGCAGGACGTGCGCATCAAGATGTGCACCAAGGTCAATGCCGACGACTTCGTGACGATCCATCACGAGCTCGGGCATAATTATTACCAGCGCGCTTATATGAACCAGCCGTTCCTGTACGAGAACGGCGCCAATGACGGCTTCCACGAGGCGATCGGCGATTTCGTCGCTTTGTCGATCACGCCCGATTACCTCGTCCAGATCGGCCTGCTCGGCAAATCGCGCGTGCCGAGCGCCGATAAGGACGCCGGTTTGCTGCTGCGTCAGGCGATGGACAAGGTGGCGTTCCTGCCGTTCGGCCTGCTCGTCGACAAATGGCGCTGGGGCGTGTTCAACGGCTCGATCAAGCCCGACCAATATCAGTCGGCCTGGGATGCGCTGCGGCTGCAATATCAGGGCATCAAGCCGCCCGTCGCGCGCGACGCCTCGCGGTTCGATGCGGGGGCAAAATACCATATCCCGGCGAACACGCCGTACATGCGTTATTTCCTGGCGCGCCTGCTCCAGTTCCAATTCTACCAAGCGGCATGCAAGCAGGCCGGCTGGACCGGCCCACTTCATCGCTGCTCGTTCTATGGCAACAAGGAGGTCGGCGCGAAACTGCAGAAGATGCTCGAGATGGGTCAGTCCAAGCCGTGGCCGGACGCGCTCCAGGCCTTCACCGGCAGCCGCGAGATTTCGGGCCAGGCGCTGGTCGACTATTTCGCGCCACTCAAGAAATGGCTCGACGAGCAGAATAAGGGGAAACCGAGCGGATGGTAATGGCACCTTTCTGGCTGGCGCTTGCGCTGGCGGCACCGGCGAATGCGCAGCCGGTTACGGTCGAGATTGTCGCGGTCGGCCATGTGGAAACGCCTGCCGATCGATTCGAACTGTCCGCATTGGTGACTGCGGGCGGGGACAGCGATGCGGCGGCAGCAGCCACGCTGGCCAAACGGAAACAAGATGTGCTTACCAAGGTCGCGGCGGCAGGCGCGCATGGCGAGACCCGCGACGGCAATGAATTCGAATTGTTCGCCACCGACCCCGTCGCGGCAATGAGCTTGCGCGGCGGCGCAGTTGGCGAGGACAAGACCGAGGGAAAGGTTCAGGCCAGCGCCATTGTCACTATCTCTGCGCCCACCCGTGCCGTCATCACTCAGGCCAAGGCGGCGATCACCGGCATGCCAGGCGTCAAGAATACTGGTACACCATTGTCTTCACTGAATGACGCGGTGCCGGCCCGGCGCGCTGCGAAGGCGGACGCGTTGACCAAAGCCCGCGCGGAGGCCGACGCTTATTCCGCGAATCTGGGGTTAGGATCAGCAACGCTCACCGCGATCAGCGAAAAATCGGATATCTCAGGGATGTTTCAGGCGACCAACGGCAAGGTTCCGGCTTTCGCTATGTTTCAGAAATCGACCGGCGACGTCGTTGCCACCGAAGTAACGATAACAGTGACGTACCGGATCGATCCGAAACGCTAGCGGTTGCTCACTGACCCCGTTTTCAAGAGTCTTCGTCCTTCGGCTCGCTCTTTCGGCTGCTGCTGCGGAGCGTGAACAACGCGGCGACGGCGCCGATCGCACCGGCGATCCCGGCGGCAATGCCGCCCCTCTTGGCGATTGTCGCGGCGCGGCTTGGTGCTGCGGACGCAGGCACGGGTGCCGGCGTGGCGGGGGTCGGCGTTGGAGCAGGCTTGGGAGCCGCAGCAGCTTTGGGAGCGGCGGGCGCTTTAGGCGTGGCCGGAGCCTTGGGAGCCGCGGCGGCCTTGGGCTTCGCTGCAGGCTTGGCCTTCGCTGCGGGTTTGGCGGCAGTCTTAGGTGAAGGCGTGGTCGCAGCCGCGGCGCCGGCCGCCTTGGCGACGGGTTTTGCTGCCGCCTTCGGTTTCGCTGCGGCCTTCGGCTTGGCTGCTGCCGCCTTCGCCGGCGCCTTGGCGGGCGCCTTCGTCGCGGCGGCGGCCTTCACTTCCGGCTCCGCCGTGGGCGTGCCAGCCGCTTTCGGCTTGGCGGGCGCCTTGGGTTTCGCAGCCGCCTTGGCGGCGGCGGGCTTGGCAGGCGTCTTTTTCGGCGTCGTGGCCATGAGAGCTGATCCCCTGTTCTCGTTGGTCGCTAACGCCCGCGCATACCAGATTGTTTCAGGGTCGTGATAGTCCCGTGACAGCTGGGTTCGTGATTAACGGAACGGCGGCTCGTTGAATGCGCGCAATTTGCGGCTGTGGAGCTTGGCGCCTTCCCGGCGAAGCTCCTCGCAGGTCTGGATGCCGATCCGCATATGTTCGTTGATCGCGCGTTCGTAGAAGCGGTTGGCCTGGCCCGGCAGCTTGAGCTCGCCATGGAGCGGCTTGTCCGAGACGCAGAGCAAGGTGCCGTAGGGCACCCGGAAGCGATATCCTTGCGCGGCGATCGTCGCCGATTCCATATCGATCCCGACCGCGCGGCTGAGCGAGAAACGCAGTGCCGACTTGGTATAGCTCAATTCCCAGTTGCGATCGTCCGTAGTGACGATCGTGCCGGTGCGCAGGCGGCGCTTGAGCTCCTCGCCCGACTGGCCGCTGATCTTCTCCGCAGCGCGCGCCATCGCGACCTGGACCTCGGCGATCGCGGGAACCGGGATTTCGGGGGGCAGTACGTCGTCGAGGACATGGTCGTCGCGCAAATATGCGTGCGCCAGGACATAGTCGCCGATCCGCTGGCTGGGCCGGAGTCCGCCGCAATGGCCGATCATCAGCCACGCCTCGGGACGGAGCACGGCCAGGTGATCGCAGATCGTCTTAGCGTTGGACGGCCCCACGCCGATATTGACCAGCGTGATGCCGGTGCGGTCGTCGGCCATCAGATGGTAAGCCGGCATCTGGTGCCGCCGCCATGCGCTGGTATCGGCGAGCACCGCCTCGATGTCGTCGCCCGCGCGCAACAGCACGCCGCCCGCGCCGGACACGCCGCTGAACCGGCTTCCCTTGCCGAGCTGGTCGAATGCCCAGCGGACGAACTCGTCGACATAACGGTGATAGTTGGTGAACAGCACATAGCGCTGCACGTGTTCGGGCGGCGTGCCGGTATAATGCCGCAGTCGGGCCAGGCTGAAATCGGTGCGCAGTCCGTCGAACAGAGCGAGCGGCCGCGCTTCGCCCGGTGTCGGAAGACCGTCAGCGATCTCGTCGCCGATATGCGCCAGCTCGGTCGCCGGGAACCAGCGCGCCAGTTCGACCGCCGACACTTCGTCGAGATTGAGCGCGTGGCTCGGATCGAGCACATACGGGAAGGGGATTTCTTGACGCCCCGGAACCGCCGTGACCTCGACGTCGTAATCCTCGATCAGCAACGTGAGCTGTTCGGTCAGATAGTCGGCATAGATGGCCGGCTTGGTCACGCTGATGCGATAATTGCCGGCTTCAGACAGCCGGCCGAACGATCGCAGCGGCGTCGGCCGATCATGGTCACCACGATAGATCAGCTGGATTTCGGGATAGGCGAACGAACCGTCGGTGCGCGATTTCGGGTCGGGCGTCTTGCCGCTGGTGAGATAGGCCGTTAGCGCGTCCTGGAGACGTTCGACCGAGGCGGAATAGAGCCGATCAAGTTCGGCGACGATATCGGAAGCCTGCGTCATCCGCTGCGAATAGGGCCTGCATTCGTCTCCGGCAATGGCCGTGATTGCCGTCACAAGCTCGTTGGCGAGGAGCGCAGCGCAGTCGCGTAGCCGGAGGCTACGCGCAAGCAAGCGACGATGGTCAGCGAGCTTGTGACGGCAACCGCAAAGCGGCGGGCGAATTTAGGCGCAGGGCGTCGTCGTTCGTCGGTCCCGATGTGCTGCGACATCGCTCCCTCCTCACTTCTAGCCCTGCACCCAAATCCGCTCCGTCACGGCCGTTGCCGGAGACGAATGCAGGCCCTCAGCAGTCGGATGACGCTGGCAAGTCGTGGCCGTTACGCGGGTGCGTCAGCTCTTCTTCTTGGCGCCTTTCGACCCTGCGCTCGTATCAGTGTCGTTCGACATCAGCTTCGACGCGCCGAACGCAGCGCCCGCTACGGCGGCGGCGGCTCCGGCGGCGATCCCGGCAGCAGCAAGCGGATGCTCTTTGGCCGCCGCCACCGCGCCTTCAGCCGCGCTGGTCAACGTCTCCTGCGCCTTGGACAGGAACGATTTGGATTCGGTGATCGCGGTGTCGAGCGCGCTTTCGGCAGTATCGATCGCGCTGTCGATCAACGACGTATCGGCGGCGGGTGCGGCGGGGTTGATGGTATCGTCGGCCATGGGAATCTCCACAAAAACGGGACGCCGCGAGAACGCAGGGTTATCCCTAGCGTTCCCGTGGCCGTGTTCGTTTGTTTCGGTTCGGCGACGATCGGAGTTTGATCAGAGTTGTTCGAGCAGATGCTCCGCCGAACTGACCTTGAACTCGCCGGGCGCTTCGACGTTCAGTTCTTCGACGACGCCATCGTTGACGATCATCGAATAACGCTGGCTGCGCTCGCCCATGCCGAACTTGGAGCCATCGAACGTGAGACCCACCGACTTGGCGAAATCGGCATTGCCATCGGCCAGCATGGTGACCTTGCCGGCTGCATCATTGGCTTTGCCCCAGGCGCCCATGACGAAAGCGTCGTTGACCGAAGTGAAGGCGATCTCATCGACGCCCTTGGCCTTGATATCGTCAGCCTTGTCGAGAAAGCCGGGAAGATGGCGGGCCGAGCAGGTCGGGGTGAAGGCACCCGGTACGGCAACCAGGGCGACCTTGCGGCCGGCGAAGAATTCGTCCGAGCTGACCTGTTCGGGACCGTTCTCGGTCGCCTTGACGATCGTGGTGGAAGGCAGCTTGTCGCCGACGGCGATGGTCATGTCATTCTCTCCCGATTGGCGCATCAGCGCGCCGCGCGACCGGCACTTGGCATCGCCAGCGGGAAATTCAACCCGTGACGGCGCCGGTCCGACCGGCTTAAAGTGCCGATGATGGAATCGGCCGCGCCTTTTCTGACCGGGCAGTTCCTGCTCGCCTTGCCGGGTATCGGCGATCCGCGATTCGAACACGCGGTGATCGCGATGTGCGGGCACGATGCGGAAGGCGCGATCGGTATCGGCATCGGCGCGACGATCAACGGGCTCGGGCTGCACGACGTGCTCGACCAATTCGATATCGAGCCCGGCGAGGCACCCGACGCGCCGGTTCATTTCGGCGGGCCGGTCGAGCCGCGTCGCGGTTTCGTGCTCCACTCCACCGACTGGTCGGGGCAGGACACGATCGACGTCGCCGGGCGCTGGGCTTTGTCGGGCACGATCGACATCTTGAAGGCGATCGCCGACGGGCAGGGCCCAAGCCGCTGGCTGGTGGCGCTCGGTTATGCCGGCTGGGGCGCGGGACAGCTCGATGGCGAGATGCTGCGCCACGGCTGGTTCAATATCGCGGGCGATGAGCGGCTGCTGTTCGATACCGAAGCAGGCGACCGCTGGACGGAGGGGTTCGAACGTGCCGGAATCGATCCGCGGTTGCTTGCGAGCCAGACGGGCACGGCCTGACGCCGGTCCGCTCTTGGCGCCCGCTCTTGGCGATCGCCGGGACACAGTTTAGCGCATGATCCATGGGGTACGAGCAACTCGACCGGCCGGTATGGAACGCGCTGACGACATATTGGGCGCGAATCGCGGAAGGCGATGAGCGCGCCTGGCGGATCGATCGCGATTATGGCGTGTTCGGCGCGGCCGCCGACCGCTCGCCCGAAAGTCTCGCCGCGCTTGCCGCCCTGGTGCCGGAGCAAGGCGAATTGTGGATGGTCGAGCGCGAGGACTGGCCTGCGCCGCCCGGGACGCGCTTCGTGCGGCAAGCCGAGTGCGTGCAGATGATCTGCGAGAAACTGGTTCCCGGAAAGGCCCCGGCATTCGACATCATTGAGCTCGACGAGAACGACGCGCCGGCCATGTATGATCTCGCGATGCTCACCCAACCGGGCCCTTATGCCGCCCACACCAACCGGCTCGGCGATTTCATCGGCGTGAAGCAAGACGGCGCGCTGATCGCAATGGCGGGCGAGCGGATGAAGATGACCGGCCTCAGCGAGGTCAGCGGCGTCTGCACGCATCCCGACTATCGCGGCCGCGGCTATGCCGGCGCGCTAATGCGCATAGTGGCGGAGCGTATGTTAGCGAGGGGCGAGACGCCATGGCTCCACGCTTATGCCAGCAACGCTGGCGCGATCGCATTGTATGAGAGCTTGGGTTTCCGGCTCCATGGCACCGTCACCGCGAGCGTGCTCATTCGAGCTTAATGCAACGTGCCTTCGAGGTGCCGCAGCTTGTCGGGATTGCGCATGACGTAGATCGCCTTGATCCGGCCGCCGTCGATCAGTAGCGCGGTGGTCTGGAGCACGCCGTCAGCCTCGCGGGTGACGAAGCCGGGCAGGCCGTTGATCCAGGCGAAGCGGATCAACTCGCCGAACCGGCCCTGGAGCAGGCGCTTGATCGCCGCATAGGTGCGCGTAACCTCGTCCGACCCGAGCATGATGCGCGCCGCCGCCGGTCGCTTGCCGCCGCCATCCGAATAGAGGCTCACATCGTCGGCGAGCATCGCTCCCAGGACGCCGATCTCGCCGCGCGTGGCCGCGAAGAACGCCTGGGCGATCTCCAGGCCATGCTCGCGCTCGACCGGAAACCGGGGCTTTTCCGCGCGGACGTGCTCGCGCGCCCGGCTGGCGAGCTGGCGGCACGCCGCCACATCGCGGCCCAGGCTTTCGGCAACATCGTCGAAGCTCTCGCCGAACACGTCATGGAGCAGGAACGCCGCGCGTTCGAGCGGGGACAGCCGTTCGAGCGCGAGCATGAGGGGGAGAGTGACATCCTCCACTTCCTCGGCCTCGACCACCGGCTCGGGCAACCAGGGCCCGATATATTCTTCGCGCCGCACTCGTGCCGATTTGAGCTGGTCGAGGCACAGCCGGGTGACGACGCGGCGCAGGAATGCCTCGGGCACGCGGACCGCTTCCCGGTCGGTGTCGGCCCAGCGCAGCCACGCGTCCTGCACCACATCCTCGGCATCGGCGACCGAGCCGAGCATGCGGTAGGCGACGCGCATCAGCCGGGGCCGAAGCGCGTCGAATTGGGCGGCGGCGTCGCTCACGCCTTCCATCCGAGGCTCGGCTCGAACAGATGGAAAGCGACCGCCAGGCGGTTCCAGCCGTTGATCACGTTGATCATCATGGTGAGCTTGACCTGCTCCTCCTTGCTGAACTGCGCGTCGAGCGCGGCGTAGACATCGTCCGGAGCGCCCTTGTCCGCAATCAGCGTCAGCGCCTCGGTCCAGCCCAGCGCCGCGCGCTCGCGATCCGTATAGCACGGCGCCTCACGCCATGCCGAGGTCAGATAGATGCGCTGTTCGGTCTCACCGGCCTGGCGCGCCTCGAACGTATGCATGTTGATGCAATTGGCGCAGCCATTGATCTGCGACGAGCGGATCTTGACCAGTTCGAGCAGCGGCTTTTCGAGTCCGCTTGCAGCCACCGTATTGGAGAGCGTGAGGAACGCCTGAATCATTTCGGGCGAAGCGGTGTAGGGGTTGAGGCGAGGGGTCATGATCGGTCCTTTTCATCAGGGATGCGCAGACCTGACGAGACAGCGCGAGCGAGTGTGACATCGGCCGGAAAAAAGTTGGCTCGACCAAGCTCGTACAGGCTGATGACTTGCTCTATGGCCTTGCACAAATGGCAAAGCGCGTCCGTGTCGAATAGCCGGGGAAATCAGTGAGCGTTGGCAATCGACCCGGGGCCGCGGGTGCATACCGGCCGGAAATCGATGGGCTTCGCGCTGTCGCCGTGCTGGCGGTGATGCTCTATCATGCCAGCTTCTCATCGTTCGCCGGCGGCTATGTCGGCGTCGACATCTTCTTCGTCATCAGCGGATATCTGATCACCGGTATCGTCGTTCGCGAATGTAGCGAGGGCCGGTTCAGTCTCGCCACGTTCTGGGAACGACGGGCGCGGCGGATCATGCCGGCCCTGACGTTCGTGCTTGTCGTGTGCCTGCCTTTCGCATGGTGGTTCATGCCGCCGGTGGCGTTGACCGCCTTCTCGAAGAGCCTGTTCGCCTCGTCGCTGTTTTCGGGCAATTTCTACTTCTGGCGGCTGGAAGGCGGGTATTTCGCCGACGATAGCGGGCAGATCCCGCTGCTCCATTTGTGGAGCTTGGCCGTCGAAGAGCAATTCTACCTGCTCTTTCCGTCCTGCGTGTACCTCATCTTCCGGTTCGCGCGGCGAGCGTTGCGGCCGGCGATCATCGCCGTGCTGCTGCTCTCCCTGGCACTGTGCGCGGTCGCCGGTCACGTCGCCCCCTCGGCCAATTTCTTCCTGATTCCGACGCGCGCTTGGGAATTGCTGGCCGGCGCGGCATTGAGCCTGTGGCCGTCGCGAGGCGATGCGTTTGCCGCGCGGGGCAGGGCCGACGACGCACTTGCGTTCGTGGGAGCGGCTTTGGTCGTCGTGCCGATCTTTCTGCTCGACGATACGAGCGGGTTTCCCTGGCCATGGGCACTGCCAGCGGTGGTCGGGACGGTGCTGCTGCTCGCCTTCGCGACGCCACGCACCGCGGTCGGCTGGATGTTGGCGTCGCGGCCGTTCGTCGCGATCGGATTGATCTCGTACAGCGCCTATCTCTGGCACCAACCAGTGCTCGCCTTTGCGCGGCTGATCTCGTTGAATACTCCTGGAACGGCGTCGTTGATCGGGTTGCTGTTGCTGTCGCTCGGGCTGGCCACGCTGACTTATCACTGGGTGGAGAAGCCATTCCGGCGCCGGTCGTTCCTGAGCCAGCGAACCGTATTGGTGTCCACAATGCTGGCCGCGCTGACGATGGCGGCCATCGGCGCGATCGGCTGGTCAGGCGCTGGTTTTCCAAGTCGGTTGCCGGCACCCATCGCGGCGCTTGCCCAGGCACGCCAGGCAGGATTGGAGCGCTTGGAGGCCTGCAACGACACTTCGGGTGCGCGGCCGCCCTGTCATGCTGGTAAAGCAGGCCGCGTGACCGTCGCGTTATTCGGTGATTCGCACGCCGAGGCGCTGATACCCGCAGTCGACGCGCTGATGAACGCGGTAGGGCAAAGGGCGGTGGTGCTGACGCGACCGAACTGTCCGCCCGCGGACAATGTCGGGGTAATGCCCAATCGCGATGCGGGCTGTGTGCGTTTCACGCATGCCGCGGTAAAAACCATCCTCGCCACGCCGGATATCGATACGGTCATCCTCGCCGCGCGTTGGCCGCTCGCGCTCGAGGGCAGCTATTTCGACAATGGCGAAGGTGGTGTCGAAACCGGTCCGCGCATTACGGCGCCGACTGAGCAACAGCGTCAGCAACTGGCCAGCGGCTACCGCGCGACCGTCGCCCGGCTGCTCGCGGCCGGCAAGCGCATCTTTGTGGTCTACCCCATTCCCGAAGCGGGCTGGTCGACGCCGGACTATCTCGTGAAACTGAATAGGCTGGGCTTGCCGGTCACCGGCCCGACGACGAGCTACGCCCGCTATAAGCAACGCCAGGCAAGAGAGATCGCGCTGCTCGACAGCCTTGGCCAGGATCCGCGATTGATCCGAATATATCCCGACCGGGCATTGTGCGGGATCGTTCGCGCCGGGCGCTGCGAGACGGTGGTCGGCGGGACATCGCTCTATATCGACGACGACCATCTGTCGGCAAAAGGCGCGCGAATGGCGCTTGCCTCGCTGACTCCGGCGGTACTCGCTCGGCGTTGACCGGTATGAGAAAGCCAGCCCAGTTCATGATATAAAGAAATCTTTATATCGAGATTGCAATCGTGCCGCCGGTTGGGTAGGGGAGCCGCATCAACCGACTTTTCCGGAGATTTTTGACGTGGCCACCGTGCTCGACCGTACGACCGATTATGTCGTGAAGGACCTTTCGCTTGCCGATTTCGGCCGCGCCGAGATCAACATTGCCGAGACCGAGATGCCGGGCCTGATGGCGCTGCGCCAGGAATTCGGCGCGTCGCAGCCATTGAAGGGCGCGCGGATCACGGGCTCGCTGCACATGACGATCCAGACCGCGGTGCTGATCGAGACGCTGACTGCGCTCGGCGCCAAGGTGCGCTGGGCGACCTGCAACATCTTCTCGACGCAGGACCATGCCGCCGCCGCGATCGCCGCGACCGGGGTTCCGGTATTCGCGATCAAGGGCGAGAGCCTGGCGGAATATTGGGACTATGTCGGCTCGATCTTCGATTGGGGCGATGAGACCTGCAACATGATCCTCGACGATGGCGGCGACGCGACGATGTTCGCTCTGTGGGGCGCCAAGCTCGAAGCCGGCCAGTCGT
>Ga0209563_100106_pt1 | contig 146256 bp, 128 predicted proteins | sample AraplaCvi_mMF_r2_FD_184271 | JGI IMG/M metagenome (GOLD analysis project Ga0209563, IMG submission 184271) | Arabidopsis root microbial communities from North Carolina, USA - plate scrape CL_Cvi_mMF_r2 (SPAdes) (version 2) | ecosystem: Host-associated > Plants > Roots > Endosphere | place: USA... | reverse complement strand
TGTTCCCGCCGCCGTTGCCGTTCCCGCCGCCGTTGCCGTTTCCACCACCGTTGCCGTTCCCGCCGCCGTTGCCGTTCCCGCCGCCGTTGCCGTTCCCGCCGCCGTTGCCGTTCCCGCCGCCGTTGCCGTTTCCACCGCCGTTGCCGTTTCCACCGCCGTTGCCGTTTCCACCACCGTTGCCGTTCCCAACGCCGTTGCCGTTGCCACCGCCGTTGCCGTTTCCACCACCGTTGCCACTCCCGCCACCGTTTCCGCCACCCTTGCCGTCACCATTTGCTTTGCCGCTGCCGGAGCCGTTGCCGTCACGGGGGTCACCCGTCATGCCGCCGTCGTTACCGCGTGCGAGCGCGACGGTGGCGACCGCGGCAACGGAGGCGGGGGAGCCGTTGCCGACCAGGCCGCCGGTGGTAGACGACAGGTCGACCGGTTTGGCCTCGACCGGCTGCAATATCACGCTGTTGGACACGTCACTCCAGGCGAAGTCGTCCGATTTGTCGGCGCGCGCATCGGCGCTGTCCGGTGCCTTCGCGCTGTTCGCATCGCCGACCTTCGGATCCGGCGCCGCCGCGCCGCGTGCCGGGGAATCGATCACGCGATTCTGGTCGCCCTGGATCGACAGGCGATAGCGATCGCCCGAACTGACCATGGCGATCATTCCAGGACGGACGAGTTCGTTTGCGCCACCATCGACCGTCGCCACACCGACGGCGCCATCGAGGACCTGGAGCGACGTTCCCGCATCGCCCACCGTAACCGAAAACGTCGTGCCCTTGACGACGGCTGCGAGATACGGCGTCTGGACACCGAAATGGGGCTTGTCGGTGTGCTTGACCTTGAACAGCCCGGTACCCCATTCGAGGAACACCTGCATCAACGACGCCGCTTTCGCGTCGGGCAGGCGCACGCGACTCGATGGGGACACGGTCACGAAATCGTTGCCGCGGACCAGGACGGCGCGGGACGCGGTGCCCGTCAGGAGCGTCGTGCCCGGCGCGACAATCGCGCCGCGACCAAGCGGGTGCTCGCCGGACGCATCGCGCAGGACGACGTGTCCGCTCGCTTCGCTCACCGTCCAGCCGCTGTCCTGGGCGAACGCCGGCTCGGCCGCAAACAGCAGCAACGCTCCGAACGCCGCTTTCAGAAAAATATTCATGCGAATCCCCAATCTGTCCGAAAGAATTAACGACCGGGGCTGAAACAGTGCTTAGCACCTTAGGTTAAAGAGAGGAGAAGATTTGATCTTTTCGTAACGACTTCAAGCTAGTTCCTGCCGCCTACGGAGGTTGGCGTGCGATATCGAACTGGGTTTTTCATATTAACCTACATCAACGTTGCGACACTGTCGCAGGCGTACGCGCAGTCGGCACTCGACCGCGCGACCCCGCCCGCGCGCGGCGCAGAGGCCGCAGCCCCCGACCTTCCGCCGTCTCGGCCGGCAATCGCAGTCGACAGCGTTCCGGCCGAAACCGCGCCGGCAGATGCGCCCGCCATCACCGTCGGAGCGATTTCGCTCAACGGGCTGACGGTGCTCAGCCTCGACCAGTTTACCGACCTCATGGGCGAGTATGTCGGGCGGGCGCTCGCCCCGGCCGATCTGGCGGCACTCACCAATCGCGTTGCCCAACGCGCCCGCGATCGCGGCTACGTCTTCGCCACGGCCCACATCTCGCCACAGAAACTCGCGGCCGGCATTCTGGTGGTGGAGGTCGACGAAGGCAGGATCGATCGCATTGAGGTCCAGGGCAGCAACAACGAGGCGGTACGGGCAGCACTGGAGCCCCTTGCCAACGGCCGGCCGGTGTCGCTCGACGACCTGGAGCGGCGTCTGCTCATCGCCGGGGACATTGATGGTATCCGGATCAAGGGCACACGCTATGCCCGGAACGGAGAACAGCGCGTCCTGATCGTCACCGTCGCCCAGGACAGCGCAAGCGCGCGTGTAGTGATCCGCGATGACGGAACGCGGCCCATCGGCCCCGTCCAGATCCATGTCGAGGGAATGATTTCGCAGCTGCTGGCATCCGACGATTCGCTGACGATCGGATATTCGACTGCAGTGCCGCAAAGCCGCGAACTCCAATATGCGCGCCTGCGCTATGAAAAGCGGCTCAACGCGTCGGGGACGGAAGTGGCGCTGACGTCGAGCTTTTCGGCCGTGCGTCCAGGCTCGTATCTTTCCGGCTATGAAATCCTCGGCCGCAACTGGTCGCAGTCGATCGCCGTCCTTCAGCCGCTGCTTCGCCGCCGGCGCGCCAGCCTTTGGCTCAATGCCTCGGCCGAGATCGACGATCTCACGCAGCGGCGTACCGGCCGCCTCGTCCGGCATGACCGCGAGACCGTGCTTCGCCTGGGCCTTTACGGATACGAGAATTTTCTCGGCGGCCGGTTGCGGGCAAGCGCCGTACTCTCGCAGGGAGTGGATCTGTTCGCCGCGACCGGGGCCCAGGACCCGCTGGCGTCACGATACGATGCCGACGCCACCTTCACCGCGGCCAATTTCTGGCTCGAATGGACGCGCCCGCTCGGCTCCAATTTCAGCGTCCGCCTGGCGGGCGACAGCCAACTCGCCTCGCAGCCGCTCCTCATTTCCGAGGAAGCGGCATTGGGCGGCGGCGCGTTCCTGCGTGGCTATGACTGGAGCGAGCGATCGGGCGACCAGGCCGCGATGGGGTCGGCGGAGCTACGCTACGACGTGAAGCGGCCGTTCGGCATCGCCGACCGCGCCCAATTATACGCGTTCGGTGACGGCGGCGTGGTCAGCAACCTTTCCAACGGCTTCGGCGGCGGCTCACTGGCTTCCGCCGGCGGCGGCGTGCGCGTCGATTTCTCGCGCGTGATAGGCGCCACGGCCGAAGTGGCCGTTCCGCTTACTGGGCAGCGCTACGACACAGGCAACCGGCAGCCGCGCTTCAATTTCGGCTTGGCGACCAGTTTCTAGACCTGCCTCTCCTCAATGGGCGGCATTGAGCGCCCAGATAGTACGAACAGAGCACGAGCTATTTCCTCGTTCACTGCCGATCGGCCGCGGTCACCAATCGGGAATTTCATCCGACACCTGACCACAGAATAACCCCCATCTACCAATTACCGAACGCTTGCGCCGCTCCTGAACGAACGGCCGCTTCCCGGATCGTTAAGGCTGGCCGAGAACGACCGGAATTAGGGCGCTAAGCTGACGAATCCGCGATTAGTGGACCGCTGCAGCATCCGCCTTCGCAGGATCATGGTCCAACGAGCTGCAAGCCATTTACGAGCGGGCCGCGCGACGAACTCGCTCCACCTAACGTGAACTAATTCGCGATCACCAAGCGAGTAGCTTAGCCAGAAAATGTCATCGGCGAGCGAGACAAACGTGCCAAGCCACAACGCCCAGGATCGAGTTCATTCGCTCGGAAGCCAGTTCATGCAGGGAAGGGCTGCAACGGCCGCGGCCGCTCACGATCTCTGCAATCACTTGCAGGTGATCTCGAGCGCCCTGCACATCATTGAGCGATCGGTCATCGGCAGCGGTTCGTCCGGTATGGATGTCGTCTTGGGCGGCGCGCGTTCGTCGCTCGAGCGCGCCGACCGGCTCTGCCGGTCCATCGTCGATCCGGCGCGACCCGCACGCCGCGCGCGCCAGCGTACGTCTATCGCCGAGCGGCTCGCGGCGCTGCGCGAGGTTGTGCTGCTTGCGGGTGGTCCCGGGACGCTGGTCGAATACGCGGTCCGTGATGACGTGCCGAACGTTTTCTGCGCTGCGGAAGATCTCGACGAGGCGATCCTGAACATCGTGGTGAATGCCGGCCGGGCAATGCCGGGCGGTGGAAGAATCTCGATCACGGTGTCGCGCGAGGACCTGCCGAGCGCGCCGCTCCCCTTCGCTGTGCTCAGGATTGCGGACACCGGTTGCGGGATGGTGCCGCATGTAGCGGCGCGCGCCTTCGAACCGCGCTTCACGACCCGGAGATGCGGCGAGGGTTCGGGGGTCGGCCTCGCAATGGTCGCCGACTTTGCGCGTTCGGTAGGCGGCACGGCTGAACTGGAGAGCTCTGTAGATGTCGGCACGGTCGTCACGATCCGCCTGCCAGGGTTATTGAAGCTCGCTTCCGCACGGCACAGCGGCTGATCCTCGCGAGGACGGCGAGGAACACCGAGCTCGGCTGGCCGTGGGGCGGCCGCTTTCGAGGCGGAGCAACCAGTTTCTCGGTATCTTCGGTCGAGACTTCAGCCGAACATTCGGTGACCCTATCGAGAGTAGGGCGTGAAAATGAAGTCCTCGGCCGCCGGGAGCTTTGCATGGCAGGCAAAGCAGGTTCGGATAAGCGCCACGTCTTTGTTCGCCTTGCCGTTATCGAATTGGGCGTACCCCCAACCTCTGGTGTCCGGGTACTTTTTGGAGTCCTTTACCTCGATCTGCACGGTTGTCGGCTCGCCGGCCACGAACGACTGGGGCTGGCCGAAGATCGCGTCGTTGCGCGCTGATGGCACCAACTTCCACGCGATCCGGACCAGGACCGCTCCATCGGGAAACGGACGCGTGCCGCTGCGATAGGCTTTGATGGCGGGAGCGTTTCCGAGCACGACGCGGATGTCGTTCAGCTTACCCGCCTCGTGCGCGGCGCTGATCACCGGCCATTGCCGGTAGTCGGGGGGAAGCCTGACTCCGTAAACAGGCGATGTGTTCGAGCGATCATGATCCGACCGGCTTGCGATCGCTCCGATCAGGAGGATCGCGGCGGCCGACGCCGCCGCGCTGTCTGCACGACATACCATCGGGTCGCTCCCTTTTCGCCGCCCCCCGTTTCGACGATGGTGGACGCCCGGCTGCGGTGGGGGGGCGGGGCCAGCCGGGCGTCCGCGGGTCAGACCTGGGCCTTCCCGCCATCCGCGAACAGCTCCGAGCCGTTCACGAAACTGGCGTCGTCCGATGCGAGGAACAGGGCCGCTTTCGCGATCTCCTCGGCCTCGCCGACCCGACCGAGCGGAATCTGGGTTGCGAGGTCGTCGAGGAACGCCTGTTGTCGCTCGAGGTCATCACCGACGAGGCCGACCAGGCCGGGCGTCCGGACCGGACCGGGACTGACCACGTTCACGCGGATGCCAGTCCCCGCTAGGTCGACGGCCCAGCTGCGCGCGAGATTGCGAACCGCGGCCTTTGACGCCGAATACACGCTGAATGCCGTGGTCCCGGTGGATCCCGCGGTCGAGCCGGTCATGATGATCGATCCTCCCGCACTCATCAGCGGAAGGGCTTTCTGGACGGTGAAGATCACGCCTTTGACGTTGCGGTCGAACGTGTCGTCGACCTGTTCCTCGGTTATCTCTCCGAGAGAGGAGGTTCCGCCTCCGCCGGCATTGGCGAACAGCACGTCGATCCTTCCCGCCTTCGTCTTCACCAGGTCGTAGAGAAGGTCGAGGTCGCCGAGCTTTGCGGAATCCGCCTGAACCCCGATGGCGTCGTGACCGATCGCATCCAACGCGCTGTCCAGCGGTCCCTGCCGCCGGCCGGTGATGAAGACCCTCGCGCCCTCGGCCGCGAAGACCTTCGCCGTCGCGAGTCCAATTCCGGTGGTACCTCCGGTGACCAGCGCAACCTTTCCCCTCAGGCGATCATGCATTGCAGGCTTCCTTCCAAAACTGTCCCGAAAGCTCGGGCCGAGCGGTGATGCGGTCTCCCTTCTACGCCGCGCGGTCCGCGCGCCGAAGAAAGGTGTCGTGAGGAGATATTTGCTGATGGCGGCTGATCCGCTGTGGGGTCCGGGTGCGCGCGATTGCCGACCGGCTCGACCGGAAATCACCGAGTTGTCAGAGAGATGGGGCGCCGCTGCCTCCGAGGAGAAGGCAGGGCAACGCGAGATGTTGTTTGGAAGCGCGAGATGTGGGCGCCGTCCCTTCATTCCACCGGCGATTGGGCTCACATCGACATGAGACAACTTTTTGGAAGGCAGCGACCCATGACCGATCAGCAAGCCACGGCGGCATTCGTGATCAGCGCCAAATACGTCACCGATCCGGCCGACACCGCGGCGTTCAAGGAGCTTGCATCGCGCATGGCGCAAGCCGCCCGCAAGCGCTCCGGATGCTCGTTTCTGAACGCCGCGCAGGATGTGCTCGATCCTAATATTTTCCATCTCACCGAAGGATGGACGGGGCAGAGCGAACTCGCCGAGCATTTCAACAGCGCTGAGTTCCAGACGATCCTGAAGGAGGCGCTCGGTCTGCGCATCAGGGAACGCTCCGGAACCATCTATCTTGTGTCGGGCACGCAGCCCCTCGAGATGCCCTCCTAGCGCCGGTGAGCAAGCCGCTGTTGCGTGGCACGCGTGGCGTCCACGGCGCGTGCGCCTGAGGCAGCTCGGCCGGCGCGCGGTACGGATTGCAGACGGGCCGATCCGCATGTCGCTTGCGGTTGACGATATGGGCTATCGATCGCGGACTTGCGAGGGTCGAAGCACAAGGATGCCGCCGGTCCGGAATCCTGGCGCAGGCCTTATGCGGAGCGATCGGCGAGCGCCGGGCCTACGTCAACGACAGCTGCACCGATGCGGCAGGGGGCGGGCGTCCGGCGCCCTGCGTCTGGCCACCGTCAGGCGGCAAGCCTGGCAGCAACTTCCCCGATACGGCAGCCCTGATAGCGTGCGCCGGCGAGATCGATTTCGCTCGGCTGCCGGCTGCCGTCGGCGCCCGCGATGGTGGTGGCCCCGTAAGGCGCACCGCCAACCACCTCGGCGTAGCCCATTTGACCCTGATGGCCATAATCGAGCCCGACGATCGTGAGGCCGAAGTGCAGCAGGTTGGTGATGATCGAGAAGAGCGTCGTCTCGTTGCCGCCATGCTGCGTCGCCGACGAGGTGAACGCGCCGCCGACCTTGCCGTGCAGAGCGCCCGTCGCCCACAAATTGCCCGCCGTGTCCCAGAAGGATGCCATCTGGCTGGACATGCGTCCGAACCGTGTCGGCGAACCGACGACGATCGCGTCATAGTCTCTGAGGGCTTCGGCGCTTTCGATCATCAGGTGCGCGGAATCGGTCTTGAAATGGGCTGCTGCGACCACGGCTTGGGGCGCCGTCTCGACCACGCGGCGGATATCGACCTCGGCACCTGTTGATCGCGCGCCATCTGCAATGGCGTCGGCCAGCTGCTCGATATGGCCGTAAGAGGAATAATAGAGAACCAGAACCTTGGTCATGACGAATTCCCCTGATGGCTGGGAAATGGCGAAGGCGCTTTGGATAGGTGCGGCCAGGGCAAAGTTCCGCGGCCGTGATTGGCGCCGCGTGCCCGACCGAGCCGAGCTCAGGCCGAAGGATGCGCCGCAAATGCGTCGAGTGTGCGCGTCGCGTAAACAACCGCGGCTCCCGCATTGATCGCGACCGCGACACCAAGCGCTTCGGCCATTTCGTCGCGGGTGGCGCCGAGCTTGATCGCGGCATCGACATGGCTGGTAATGCAGCCATCGCAGCGCAGGCTGACCGCAACCGCCAGCGCGATGAGCTCGCGGGTCTTGGCGTCGAGATGGCCGGTCTTCGCGCCGGCGCCGCTCAGCGTGCCGTAACCGCGCACGGTGTCCGGACTGAGCTTCGCGAGATCGCCGACGCGGGCGACGATCTGTTCACGATACATATTCCAGTCGAGCATGGACATGGTCTGGCCTTTCAGGAAAGAGGCGTGGCCCCAGGGCGGTAGCGCGTATCGGGCAGGGCAGGTGGCTCAGCGTTTGCCGAGCGACCGATCGAGGAAGTCGTGAATGAGCGGCGCCATCACGTCGAGCTTGTCCTCGAGCGCGAAGTGACCGGTATCGAGCAGGTGCATTTCGGCATTGGGCAGGTCGCGCAGATACGGCGTGGCGCCGCTGGCCGGAAAGATCTTGTCGTTCTTGCCCCAAAGGATGATCATCGGTGGCTTATACTGGCGGAAGAAGGCCTGAAATTTCGGGTAGAGTGGCACGTTGGTACCGTAGTCTTTGAACAGATCGAGCTGGATATCGGTGTTGCCGGGCCGGTCGAGCAGGGCCTGGTCGTGGACCCAATTGTCCGGGTCGATATGAGTCAGGTCGCTCATGCCATCGGTATATTGGAACTTGGTGGTCTGGAGCGTCATCAGCCCGGCCAAGGCCTTACGGTTCTCAGGCGTATCGTTGCGCCAATAGGCCTTGATCGGATCCCAGAAGAGGCCGAGGCCTTCCTCATAGGCGTTGCCGTTCTGGACGATCAGGGCGCTTACCCGTTCGGGATGCTTCAGCGCCAGGCGGTAACCGACCGGTGCGCCATAATCCATGACGTACATCGCGTACCGGTTGATGCCCTTCTGTGCGAGCAGCGCATCGAGGATCTCGGCGTAATGGGCAAAGCTGTAGGTGAAGGACGATCGATCGGGCGCCCCGCTTTGCCCGAACCCCGGATAGTCGGGCGCGATGACATGATATTTGTCTGCCAGCAGCGGGATCAGGTTCCGAAACATGTGCGACGACGTCGGGAAACCGTGGAGCAGCAGCACGACCGGCGCGTCGGCGGGTCCTGCCTCACGGTAGAAGATATCGACCCCATCGATCCTGGTCGTACGGTACTGAACCATGACGACCGGCGCCATGATGGCATCCTTGGCCGTCCGGGCAGCGGCTACAGGCGGCAGCGCGACGCTACAGAACAGGGCGGTCGCCGCCATTGAGAGCGTCTGGTGTCGAATTTTCATCATCGCAGGTCTCGCTGTGTCGAGGGTTTTTCGGGAAGCACTTTTCCGTCTGCAGAGCGGCGGGACGCGCAACTGAGGTGCGCGGGAAGGCAGGGGTGGCAGCGCGAAGTGACGTAGCTTCCGGCCCTGGAGCTGTGCGATCCTGGCCAGCGAAGTCGATCCACAACGGCCTGGCCGCCGCGATAGTGCGGTCGGCAGCTGAAGGCTTCGTCACACTCGTCAGGGTCATAGCTGTCTTCCCGACACCGCTCAGGTGGAAAAGGGTGATCGACCGGCGCTTCCAACGTCCACGCTTCGACTGAATGGCCGCAGAGGTAGCGGGCGGCACGACGGGGCGCACGCTAGGACGCACGAGAGTCCGTTAGTTGTCGCAAGTGTCGATGACCCCTGCGCGCGGCGTGGTCCTGCGGATCCAGCGCATGCCATCCCCCGTCGCCGCGATCCATTGTCGGGGCGCATAGCGGCTGAAACCCGCACGCCGATCCGTCCCCGCGCTAGGAAATGGGAGAAATTGTTAGAATGCGCTATTTCCGTTCGAAAGCGCGGGAGACGGTGCGCGAAGTCGGGTAGGGTTTCGGGTCGCAGGCGCGAGGAGCCGTACGCAATGGATCTGAGGGCATATCACCTGGAAAGAGTGGTCGAGGACGCTGAGTTCGTCCTCTATCGCGCTGTTTCTGAGAATGGTTCGCCCTCCCTCCTCGTTCGCTCCGCAATCGCGCAAGCCGATGACGCCAGGATGTTGCCGCTCTTCGAGCGCGAACTGGCGATGCGCGCCAAGCTTGGGCGCGCTTGGGCTCTCCTGCCTCTCCGTCTCGCGCGTCACAACGACCGGCCGGTCTTGCTGCTCGAGGATCCGGGCGGTGACCCCCTGACCAGGCTAATCAGCAGGCCGTGCCCGATCCACAGCTTGCTGGAATTCGGCCTCGGTATCGCCGGCGCGCTGGAGCAAATCCATGCGCACGGCCTGATCCATCGCGATATCAAGCCGACCAATCTCTGGGTTGATGAGACTGACACTATCCGGGTCACCGGGTTCGGCTTTGCGTCGACCAATCTCCGAGAACGTGTGCCCGACGGCCCCCTGGGATGCGTCGCCGGGTCGCTCCAATATATGGCACCGGAGCAGACGGGGCGGACCAACCGGTCGGTCGATGGCCCGAGTGATTTGTACGCGCTGGGCGTTACATTATACGAATTGCTGGTTGGCGCGCTTCCCTTCGTGGCGACCGACCCGGCGGACTGGTTCCATTGTCACCTGGCGCGACAGCCCACGCCGCCAAGTATGCGGATCGACGGCGTCCCCGCGATCGTCGAGCAGATTATCCTGAAGTTGTTGGCGAAGGACGCTGAGGATCGCTATCAGACCGCTGCGGGCCTTCAGCATGACCTTAAGCAATGTCTGGACGCGCTGGCTGATCGATCCAGCCCTCCAATCTTCGAGATCGGGTCACGCGATCGTCCCCGACAGTTGCGGATTCCCGAAAAGCTATACGGCCGCGATTGCGAGATCGCAGCAATGGCCGATGCGTTCGATCACGTCGCGCAGCATCGGCAGTTCCGCCTGGTGGTCGTTTCCGGCAATTCGGGAATCGGCAAGTCCGCCGTCGTCAATGAGTTCCGCCGTGGCCTCTATGCAACGAACGCTTTGTTCGCGGCAGGAAAATTCGACCAGCACAAACAGAATATACCGTTCGCGACGCTGTCGGAGGCGTTGGAAGACCTGCTCAAGCAGATCCTGACCAAGGGCGACCGCGAGCTCGGCGAGTGGCGGGCCGCCCTTACCAGCGCGGTCGGTGTGAATGGCCGGCTGATGACCGAGTTGCTGCCAAGCCTTTCGCTCATCATCGGCGAGCAGCCAGCCGTTCCGACCGTAGCGCCGCAAGAGGCAAAGAACCGCTTCAATCTTGTGTTCCGCCGGTTTGTCAGCGCGTTCGCGCGACCTGAACGGCCCTTGGTCCTGTTTCTGGACGATCTTCAATGGTTAGACGGCGCCACACTTGAATTGCTCAAGCAATTGGGAACCGAGGAACCGATCCCGAGCCTGCTGCTAGTCGGTGCATACCGGACGGAGCGCAATGCCGGGGTTCATCGGCTCGAGGAAATGCTCGCGGCGATAAAGCATGTCGGTGGCCCTCTGACGCAGATCGATCTGAGACCCTTGACGATCGCCGAAGTCGGCCAGCTGGCAGCGGAGGCGCTTCGCGCGAAGACCGCCGCGACCGCTGAACTGGCGAAACTGGTTTTCGCCAAGACGCAGGGTAACCCCTATTTCGTCATCCAGTTCCTGTCTGCGGTTCAGCAGCACGGGCTGCTCCTGCTCGATGACGGCGCGGGTGGGTTGAGCATAGACCTGAAACGGATCGAGGCGGCGGACATCACGGACAACGTGGCCGAGTTGATCATCGGCAAACTGGCGCGGTTCGACGCGTCGGCCGTGACAATCGCCAAGCTGCTGGCCTGCCTCGGCTCCGCGGCCCGCATGCATGTTTTGGCGTCGCTCCTCGGTCAAAGCGATGCGGCAGTGGAGAACTCGCTGCAGGACTTGGTCAATGACAACCTTCTGATCAGGAGCGAGGACGGCTATGCCTTTGCTCATGACAGTGTCCGCGAAGCGGCTTACGCGCTGATCCCCGATGCCGAACGTGCGGCCACGCATTTGCGGGTTGGGCGCGTTCTTGCGGACAAGCGGGCAACGGGTGAAGCCAGTGACGATGTCTTCACCGTCGTCGGCCAGTTCAATCTTTGTCCCGAGCTGATTGAAACAGACGATGAGCGAGCCCGGGTCGCCGGCCTTAATCTCGAAGCCGGCAGGCGCGCGATTGCAGCCGCGGCCTATGAAACCGCGATGCGCTATCTGGACGCCGGCTGCGCGCTGATCGGCGAGGAGGGGTGGGCGGCGCATTACCGCACCGCTTTCGAACTGGAATTCCACCGCGCCGATTGCTGGTTCATGACAGGCGAGGTCGACCGTGCCGAAACCAGTCTGACCCGGCTTGCCGATCGCTGCGCGGCCATGGCCGATTATGCGCGCGTCGTCGGACGGCAAAATGTCGTCTATTCCTATCTTGGCAAACTGGACGTCGCGGTGGAGCTCGCGGTCGATTGCGCCGCGCGGATGGGGCAAGTCCTTCCCGCCCACCCCGATCCCGAGACGCTCGAAGAGGAATATCGCCAGTTCCTGCACCGCCTCAACGGGCGCCCGGCCGAGGCCCTGTTCGCATTGCCGGGCATGACCGATCCGCACTGGCTGCAGGTGATGGAGGTCCTGGAAACGCTGATCACATCTGCGGGCGTTCATCGCGAGGATTTGCAGATCCTTACGGTTCTGCGGATGGCCAATATCAGCCTCGACTATGGCCTGACGCACGAGAGCGCCCATATCTTCTCAAATCTTGCCGGACTTGCCCTGGGTTGGCGCTTCGGCAGCTTCGACATAGCCCACCAGTTCGGCCGGCTCTCGCTGCGCTTGGCCGACGAGCGAGGGTTGGACCGCTATGCGTCGCGGATCTATGCGGTCATCTCCGGAACGGTGGGGCCGTGGAGCCTGTCGCTTGACGACTGTTTCGACCTTTCCATGCGTGCACTGGAGATGGGGCGAGAACAGGGCGGCGTCACTTATGCCGGCTATGCCTGGTCAACCGGTCTGACCGCGGCACTCGATGGCGGCAAGGCGCTGAGCGATGTCCATCGCCTGGCAGAGGCCGGGTTGGCGGCGATGACCAAGATGAAGTTTTCGCTCGCCGTCGAGTTCGTCAATGTCATTCTCGCAACGACGCGCGCGCTGCGGGGCATGACGATCAACTTCGGCACCTTCAGCGACGGGACGTTCGACGAAGAAGCATATGAGGCTCATCTCGCGGAGTCGCCGCATCTTTGGCATGCGCAGGTGCGCTATCGCGTTCGCAAGCTGCAGCTCCGCTATCTGGCAGGCGATTACGCGGCTTGTCTCGATCTTTCGGACAAGCTCGAAGCGGAGATCGCGACCATTAAGGTGTTCGAGCGCGTGGAATATTGCCTGTTCTCCGCTCTGTCGCGGGCGGCCTGGCTGACCGAAAAGCCGCGCCAAAACCGGGAACCCTATTTTGCAGAGCTCGACGGCACGCTTCGGCAATTGACTGAATGGGCGAGGTTATGCCCGGCGAATTTCGCCGGCCGCGCGGCGTTGCTGGCGGCGGAAATCGCGAGACTCCAGGATCGCGATCTTGATGCGCAGCGCTTTTACGAGGAAGCCATTCGGGCCTCGGCGGGGGAGGGCATGGTGTCGATCGAGGCGCTGGCTTACGAGCTTGCCGCGAAATATTACGGGAAACGCGACTTCGGAACGATCGCACAAACATATATGCGAAATGCGCGCGCCTGCTACGCGCGCTGGGGGGCGGACGGCAAGGTCGCCCAACTCGACCGGCTTTATCCCGAACTTGGCCGTGAACGGACCGGCCGCGCGGCCAGTGCGCTATCGTCCAGCGCGGTATCGGAGAATCTCGATCTGACGGCGCTGGTGGAAATCTATCAGGCCGTTTCGGGCGAAATCGTGCTCGACCGCCTGATCGAACGCCTGATGGTCACCGTCGTCGAACAGGCAGGCGCCGTGCGTGGCATCCTGTTGTTGCCGCGTGGCGGCGAGATGCGGATCGCCGCCGAGGCTATGACCGACGAGCAAGGCGTAGCGGTCGTCCCGCGTTCGGAGCGGGGCCTTGCCGGCGAGCTCCCCATCTCGATCCTGAATTATGTGGTGCGGACGCAGGAGCCGGTCATTCTCGACGATGCGCTCCAGCCCAACACATTCTCTGCCGACATCTACCTGCTCGCGTCCAAACCCAGATCGATCCTGTGCCTGCCGCTGATCAAGCAGGGGCAGCTGGTCGCGGTCATCTATCTGGAGAACACGCTTGCGTCGCACGTCTTCACGCCGTCGCGGCTCGCGATCCTGCAAATGCTCTCGTCGCCGGCCGCGATCTCGATCGAGAATGCGGGCCTGTTTCTGGAGGCACAGGACGCACGGGATCATGCCCGGCGGGTCAATGACGAGCTCCGGCAATCGTTCGATATGATCCCGACGCTTGCCTGGCGCGCGCTGGCCGACGGGCGGTTCGAGACTGCCAACAAAAAGTGGAAGGAATATACCGGCAGCGACGTGGTGGGCTCCGCGCTCGGCAACGGCTGGCCAGGCACGTATCATCCCGATGATGTCGACCGTGTCAGTGAGCGGTGGAGGAACCTGCTCGCCTTCGGCGTATCGGGTGAGATCGAGGCGAGGATCAGGCGGTTCGATGGTGAATTCAGGCGTTTCCTCTTCCGCGTCGAACCGCTGCACGATGAGACCGGCGCGATCGTCAAATGGTATGGCACGGCCATGGACATCGAAGATTTTCGCCGCGCGGAACAGGCCCAGGAAGCCCTTGCCCGCGTATCGCGGATCACGGCATTGGGCGAACTTACCGTGTCGATCGCGCATGAGGTCAATCAACCGCTGATGGCCATCGTGACGAACGCGGCGACATGCGTCCGCTGGCTGGCCGAGGATCGCCTGAACGTTGCCGAAGCGCGTCGCGCGGCGGAGCGGATCATCAATGACGGCCATCGCGCCGGGGACGTCATCACGAGCATTCGCGCGCTTGCCAAGAAGGCCGCGCCGGAAATGCTCGCCCTCGACCTTAACGACGCCATAGAGGAAGTGTTGCAGTTGATGCGCAACGAACTCGATCGCAACGCGATCACCGTCGAGACCAAGTTGAGCAGCGCGTTGAGCTTGGCGTCGGCCGATCGCGTTCAAATGCAACAGGTCATCCTCAATCTGATCATGAATGGTATCGAGGCGATGAGCGTGCGCGGGCAGCGGATCCGAAAATTGCAGATCGAATCGCGATCCGGCCCCGAGGGTGAATCGGTCATTTCCGTGTCCGACACCGGCAGGGGGCTCGATCCGGCGCTCAAGGATCGCATCTTCGATTCCTTCTTCACGACGAAGCCTGGCGGTATCGGCATGGGCCTCTCGATCTGCCGGTCGATCATCGAGGCGCACCGCGGCAGGCTAACGGTCGGCCCGAACCATCCGCGCGGCACAACGTTCACGTTCGTCGTTCCAGCCTTTGTCGAAGAGCGCTGCGTTGCCAACGCGCGATAGGGAAATCCCTCCCGTCGTCGGCGTCATCGATGACGACCGCTCGGTCCGCGAGGCGCTGTCCGGCCTTTTCAGATCGATGGGATTGGCGGTCGAATTGTTCGATTCCGTCGATGCATATGAGGAAAGCGCGATCGTCGGCAGCGCGGCCTGCCTCGTGGTCGATGTCCGCCTGCCCGGCAAGAGCGGGCTGGAGTTCATCGAAGAGCTTGCGCGCACGGGCCAGATGCAGGCCATCGTCTTCATCAGCGGCCATGCCGATATCGCCATGTCGGTACGCGCCATGAAAGCAGGCGCCATAGAGTTCTTGACCAAACCGGTTCGCGAACAGGAATTGCTCGATGCCGTGCAGCGTGCCATCGAATGGGACCGGCATCATCGCGCCAGAGCTGAAAAGATCGCGGCGACGCGTTCGCGATACGCGCTGCTGACCCCACGCGAGCGAGCCGTCATGGCCCAGGTCGTTACCGGCCAGCCGAACAAGCAGATTGCGGAGCGGATCGGTATCAGCGAAGCCACGGTGAAGCTGCATCGTGGGCAGATCATGCGCAAGATGGACGCGGGCTCGCTGGTCGAGCTGGTCCGCGCGGCGGACCTTTTGGAGAACTGACGACGCGTTGCTGGGTCCGCGGATCAGAACCTGTAGCTGACTTGCGTCCACCACATCCGGGGCTCGCCGGTCAGCGTATAGACATCGCCGATGATTTCGAACGCGCTTGCTGAACTCACGCGGTAGTTCTTGTCAGTGAGGTTGGTTACCCCAGCGGCAATGCTGACCTTCGATCCGCCGACACCGCGCCAGTCGATCCTGAGATCGGCGATCGTGTAGCCTGGTGCCGTATAGGGATCGGCGGTGGCATAGCCGAAAACGGTTTGCTCCAGCAGCGCCGGCACGCCGGCAAGCTTGGAAGTATTGGCTACTGCAGTCGCGTCGACATAGGGGCCGCGGTGATAGATGTTGGCGCCAATCGAGATGTCCGCCTTGAGTATGTCGCGAAGCTGCAGAACAGGGCGGACGGACCATTGCCACTTGGAGGCATTGGCGAAGCGGTCGGGCGTAAAGCGGATTGTCTGACCCGCAATGTCCAGGCGTCCGGCCGCATGATCGATCAGGATCGGTGTCATCCCGGGTCGGCCAACGCATTGCGGCCGCCAGAATTGCGCGGCGCACGTCGAATTCTCCGACCAGTTGGTATAGCGCGCGTCCGTAAAAGCGAGGTTCCCGGCCAGCACGAACCAGGGAACCGGGGAGAGGCTCCCCTCGATTTCGACGCCATCAATCTGCGCGTTGGCAAGATTCGTCGTTACGGTCTGCGCCGTGCCGGGAATGATCTCGCCTTCCTGGATGTCCGAGTACCAGGAATGATAATAGCTTGCATTGACCTGGGCCTTGACCGGCCCGATCGACCAATTGCTTTTGATTCCGAGCTCGACATCCCGGACGCGCTCGGGACCATAAGTGCGCTGCGGGCTACCGGGATCGGCAACGGTATTGATGCCGCCGGTTTTGTACCCGCTGCGATGGGCGGCATAGAGCAGCACGTGATCGGCCGCCTGCCAGTCGATTGACAAATTGTACGAGCCGTTGGCGGGCAAATCGACTACAGTGCTCACAATAGTCGCGCCGGGCGCCGGTGCCCCGCCATACACTGGCACCGTTATCGACCGGCCTTCGAACGGCACGCTGTAGCTGGCCTTCCCCGTCGTATCGGTGCGCGTATAGTCCCAAGTCTCGCGATAGCCGGCAGACACGTGCAAATTGGGTCGCAGCGCATAGGTGGCGTGACCGAACACCGCATAGCTCTTGGTCACCGTTCGCGCCATCGAAGTGCAGGGGGCGGCAACATTGACCGATGCGCAGAAGGCGGCGCTTGCCGGGTCGCCTGACAATGTACCGAACACGATGAAGGGCCGGCTGTTTTCGCGGAAGGTGCGCGACCCGCCGTCGAGAAAGAACCCGCCCAGCAGCCATTGCAGCTTGTTGCCGAAGGCATCGCCCTGCAGCTGGATCTCGTCCGTCAACGTCCGTTCGGGCCAGCCCCCTGTTGTCGCGCACCGGCCTGTCGCGCTTGTCGTGCCGGGCACATAGCGGCAGCCGAAATCAAGCAGCGGCAGGTTTGTCGCGTCCTGGTCATAGATCGCCCCGCGCACGGTTTGCCAGCGAAGCCCGAAAATGTTCTTCAGCCGAACCTTGCCTGAAATGTCCCAGCTCGTCTGGTTGATCAGGCTGCGCGTGTTGGTTTCGTTGGTCTGATCGTAGTCGGTGAACATCGTACGCGGCCCAGCGGCCAGCTGTTGCGTGAAGGCGGCGGCCAGCAGCTGTGCAAAGCTCTTGTTGGCCGGCGGCGCCTGGCCGGTCCAGAATTGATAGGCGGCGGCGATCGAGGGTATCTGCGCGGGTACCAGATTGCGCGCGGCCGGGTTCATGAAGCGCGGGTCGATATAATAAAGCGGCGAACCAGTCCCGTTGCTGCGAATCCGATCCGCGGCGAACACTGTGTAATTCTCGACGGTGTCGCTTGGCCGCCAGATCGTCGAGACGCGCAGGCTGGCATTGTCGATATTGTTGAGGTCGCTCATCGAGCCGTTGGAATGAATGCCGATCAGCCAGCCGTCGCGATTGCGAAACTGGAACGCCACGCGTGCCATGAAGCGGTTGCCGGCGATCGGCAAGTTGATGGCACCCTCGACCTGGCGGTACGCGTGATTGCCGGCTTCCACGGACAGATATCCGCCGAACTTGTCGGATGGCCGTTTGGGCTCGAACAGGACGACGCCGCCGGTCGAGGTCTGGCCGAATAGGGTCCCTTGCGGCCCCTTGATGACCTGTATGTTGTCGAGATCGAAATACGTCAGCGGGACGTTGGGCACCTCGGCGAAATAGGGAATGACGCCGGGTTGCCCGGCGAAGGCCGTTCCCTGTCCGCGAATGGTGAAGTTTACCGATGTCAGCGCACCGATCGGCGCGCCGCCCAAACCTGCGACCTTGTTGAGGTCGAGCGGGGTGTTGATCGCCAGCCCGTCAACGGCATCGCCCCGCACCACCGTTACGGCGACGGGGACGCGGTCTTCCTGTTCGTCGACCCGCCGGGCCGTGACGACGATGTCGTCACTATCGTCGCGTTGGACCCGTTCCTGGGCGAGTGCGGGGAGGGCATATGCGGCGGTCGCGAGCCCGACCAGCGACGACAGGCAGTGGCCGATGCCGACGATCTGCCGGCCCCTGCAAGGTTGATGGCTGAATATCGTCTTCACGCTGACCGCGCCCCCCTAGAAAGCACGGACGTTAATCGCCGGACAGTTGTAACGGGAATTAGGCCGCAATTGCGGCGATTAGATTTTGTTAGAACCTACGAGAGCCAAGGCTCGAAAGAGCCTGCCGTGCGTTGAAAAACCGAGCGTTTTGAGCGCTCTCCAAATCGCATTCGCCAGCGCCCATTTGCAGCTCTGCACGATGGTCGACACTATACTCGACCAAGGTCGAGGCTTTTCGCCCGACCGGCCTATGCCCGCGCTCCTTCAGCATGATTGTCTGTTTGCAATGCGACGCGTTACCTTAGCCGAGGCCGACGAGGTGATCCATGCACACCTGCGCTGCTCGTCTCCCGGCACAGGGTATCGCTAAACTGAGATGTAGTTTCGGCAACAGGGGTCGAGGGGTCGATGTTGGAACATCGGGACGCTGATCGTACGGACAAGGGGCCGGATGCGCTGCTCGCCGGCACCTGCGCACCCCAAGCGACGACGCGCGATCAAGACTTTTCGGTCGATGCCATCCTGCGCTTCCGGCGCTTTTGCGTATTTCCAAGGGCGCGCGAATTGACCGCCGATGGCAAGCCGATCGATATCGGCAGCCGGGCATTCGACCTTCTGGTCGTGTTGCTTCAGTCCCGCGGACAGATCGTCTCCAAGGCGGATATACTCAAGCATGTCTGGCCCACGACAATTGTCGAGGAAAGCAACCTTCGGTTCCAGATGACATCGCTGCGCACCGCGCTTGGCCCGGATCGCGACGTCATCAAGACTATTCCCGGCCGGGGCTATGTGTTCGTCGCCGATTGCCATGTCGATCCCACGCCGCGCGGGGCGGTGGCTGCCCTATCGCGTGTCGAGGCAACCGACCTGGCACACGTTTCGTTGGCTAGCCCGTCGTCCAGCGCAACCGTCGCCGTCATTGACGATGACCTGGGTGTGAGGGAAGCGCTCGAAGGACTGCTCTTGTCAGCCGGGATGAGAGCGGAATGCTTCGCGTCCGTGCAGGAATATCGTGACCGGGACTGGCGCGAACCGCCTGCGTGCCTGATCCTCGACGTCTGGCTTCCGGGTATCAGCGGCATCGACTTCAACGACGAGCTGGTACGCGAAGGACAACATCCGCCGGTAATCTTCATCAGCGGCCATGCCGATGTCCACACGTCGGTGCGGGCAATGAAAGCGGGTGCCGTGGAGTTCCTGACGAAACCGGTTCGTCACCAGGAACTGCTCGACGCGGTCCACGGGGTGATCGGGCATTGATCTCGGCGCGGACCGTTGCCGGCACGAGGCGAGAGGCTTCGGCATGCACGTCTGTGCATCCCACGGACGCGGCCGGCCTCCACTTCGATCCCAAATCCTGAGATGGACAATATAGCCGGGATTCCGCAAGGCGCGGACGGTGCGCGCCTCGCGCCGCGCGATGGCCGGGCCAGGCCGACGCGCCTGGTCGCTGGCGCGATGCTCGGCAATTTAGCCAGCGCCAACACCGTCGTGACGTTCACGGTCGGCATGTTCATCAGTGCGTTGCACGCGACTTACGGTTGGTCGCGGGCGGACATCGCTCTGTCGATGACGTGCTTCACCCTGGTCGCCTTCCTCGGCTCCTCGCTGATCGGGAGAGCAGCTGACGTCTACGCTCCTCGCACGCTGGCCGTCTCCAGCATGTCGGCACTTGGCGTCAGCCTTATGCTGGTCCCGATGGTCGTCCACAGCGTGCAGACGCTATGGCTGGCCTATGTCGCGCTGGCGGTTCTCGGCCTTGGCACGTCACCTGTCGTCCTCAACCGGCCGCTCATGTCGGTATTCTCACGGCGTCGCGGGCTGGCGATCGCGCTGGCACTGACCGGGACCGGCATAGGCGGGTTCGTGCTGCCGCCCTTCACCGCGTCCCTGGTCGGCCATGGAGACTGGCGTAACGGCTTTGCCGGCCTCGGATGGTTGGTGTTGGCGGCCGCGCCGATCGTCTGGATGTTGCTCGGCCGCGAACTCGCGGCGCCTTCGCCACCGGCCGGCGTGCCATCGGCGAGAGGCAGCGGCGTGGACCTTCGCGACATCGCCCGATCGCGCGTGTTCTGGGTGCTGTCCTTGATCGCATTGTGCGGAGGCCTCGGGATGTCCGGGCCGGCTGCCAATCTCATCCCCATGCTTGGCGATCATGGCCTTAGCCCACAGGCGGCCGCGCGGCTCGCGTCTCTTATTGGTGTTGCAAGCGTCACCGGGCGCGTCCTGACGGGGATCGGCCTCGACCGCTTCGATACCCCGCTACCGGGCGCCCCGCTGCTCGGGCTGGGAGCCGTGGGGTTGGTGCTGCTTGCGCACTTCAGTGCAGAGACGGCGCCGCTGGGCATAATGCTGCTGGGCTTTGTGATCGGAGCGGAAATCGCAATCCTGGCCTATTACACCAGCCGATATTTCGAATTGCGTGCCCATGCCACGATCTTTGGCTGGGCCTATGGCGCCGTGGCTTTCGGATCCGCCGCCGGCCCGGTTCTTGTCGGCGCATTGCGCGACCAGGAGGGCAATTATGGAATGGGTTTCCTGCTGAGCGCCGTTGCGCTCGCGGTCGCCAGCCTGTCCTGCCTGCTCCTCGGCCCCTATCGTTACGCCACCGATGGCTGATAAGGGAAGGGGGACATCACTGTCGGTTAAGCCGCATGGCCAGACAGATCGCCCTCCGCACAATGACCCCGACCCTGTCGGCGGCAGGGCGGCAGGAAGGAGCCGGCGCTTTGGTCGTCGACGGTGTGCCATGCCGCCAGTCTGTTGGCGGATCGGTCACCCGTCGAACCCGCCGCAGGGACCGCGCCACGGTGCAAGCGTGGCGCGGTACGGGCTTCAGGATTTAAGGAAGGCCAGCAGGTCGGCGTTTACCTCGTCGCGGTGCGTCACCATCAGCCCGTGCGGTGCTCCCGGGTAGACCTTCAGCGTAGCGCCCTTGACGAGCTTCACCGACTTGCGGCCGGCATCGTCGATCGGCACGATCTGGTCGTCGTCGCCATGAATGATCAGCGTGGGAACGTCGAACTTTGCGAGATCTTCATAGAAGGTGCTCTCGGAGAACTGCTTGATGCAGTCATATGCGCCCTTTAGGCCGGCCTGCATCGACTGGAGCCAGAACGCGTCCTTGATCCCCTGCGACACTTTCGCGCCAGGCCGGTTCGCGCTGTAGAAGAACTCGGCAAGCTCGCGATAATATTGCGAGCGGTCGGTCGCGACGCCGGCGCGAATGGCGTCGAACGCCTCGATCGGCAGTCCGTCGGGATTACGCTCGGTCTTGAGCATCGTCGGCGGAATCGCAGACATGAGCACGACGCGTTTGACGCGTGCCGTTCCATGGCGGCCGATATACCGGGTCACCTCGCCGCCACCAGTCGAATGACCGACATGCGTCACGTCGTGCACGTCCAGGGCCCGCACCAGTGCCGCAAGATCGTCGGCATAGGTGTCCATGTCGTTGCCGTCCCATGTCTGGCTCGATCGGCCGTGCCCACGCCGGTCGTGCGCTATCACGCGGTAGCCGTTCGAGGCGAGGGTGAAGAGCTGGTCTTCCCATGCGTCGGCGCTGAGCGGCCAGCCATGGGAGAACATTACGACCGGGCCACGGCCCCAATCCTTGTAGAAGATATCCGCTCCGTCCTTGGTCTTCACTGTAGGCATGATTGTTTCCTTTCTTCTTCGGGTGGTAATTCTCAGCGGCCGGTGACAACGGGTCGTCGCGGGATGCGGAAGGTCACCAGCTTGCGGTCGACGACGCGGTGCGTGGGGTCGGCGAGTTCGACCAGGACACAATGATCGCCCGGCGGAAGACCCACGACGACGATCGTCTCGCCGCTCGCATCGATGAAATGCCAGGGAGCGTCATCGACGGTCACATGGACGTGGCCGATCCTCGGCGAGACATCGAGGGCCGCGGAACCGAAGACCGGAACCACCCGCAGATGCTCGGTCCGGTACTGAATGAACACGCGCCCCGCGGCCAACTCCTCAGGCAGAGGGGCATCGACGATGAGGCGCGGCGGCGCTTCATCGTCGATCGCGATCAGCGCCGACGGCCCCTTGAAAGCTCGGGCGCTGCCGTCGACCTGGGGCGTGCCTGGTCTCGTGGTATCGCGAGACATGGTGGAAGCCTCCGTCGCAGCGGCTCAGGCTTTGACGAAAGCGAGCAGCTCGGCGTTGAAGCGGTCGCGATGCGTGACAGGGAGGCCGTGCGGTGCGCCAGGATACACCTTAAGCGTCGAGCCGCGGATGAGCTTCTGCTGCAACAGCGCGGAATTCCGGACCGGCACCAGTTGGTCCTCCTCGCCGTGGATGATGAGCGTGGGAAGGTCGAACCGTCGGAGATCCGGCGTGAAGTCCGTCTCGGACTGCGCCTTGATGCCGTCATAGACGGCCTTCAGCCCGGCAGCCATGCATTGCTGCCAGAAGGCGTCCCGCACCCCCATCGACACCTTAGCGCCCGGCCGGTTGAGCCCGAAGAACGGCACGCTGAGGTCATGGTAATATTGGGCGCGATCGGTCGCCACGCCTCGGCGCACGTCGTCGAACGCGGCCAACGGCGCACCCTCCGCATTGGCGGCGGTCCGCAGCCTGATGGGCGGAATTGCCGATACAAGCACGACCTTGCTGAGACGCGACGTTCCGTGCCGGCCGATATATCGGGCCACTTCGCCCCCGCCGGTAGAGTGTCCGGCAAGCGTAACGCCGCGTAGATCAAGCGCTTCCATCAGCGCGGCGAGGTCGTCGGCATAATTGTCGATATCGTTGCCGGACCAAGGCTGATCCGAGCGGCCGTGGCCGCGCCGGTCGTGCGCTATGACGCGGCATCCGTTGGAGGCGAGGAAGAACATCTGGTCTTCCCAGGCCTCCGAATTGAGCGGCCAGCCATGGGAAAGCACGACGACCGGGCCTGTGCCCCAATCCTTGAAGAATATCTTCGTGCCGTCCCGAGCGGTCGCCGATCCCTCGCCGTGCGACGGCCGCAACAAGGACCGCGCCGGAAGAGCAAGTGACGGCACGCCAAGGGCACCGATCGCGACGAGGCCGGTAGCCCCGACCAGCACTCTCCTGCGGCTCGGCGTTGCCGCGATGGGCGGTGCAATTGACATGACTTCCTCCGTGAAATGACAAATGGCGTTGTCATCCTGGAGACTATGGCGGCTTCCCCGAGCGACATAGGAAGATGCCGGGAGCAGCCGTTAGTTGGTGCGAGGAGGGGTGGCCGGCGCTGGGGCCGAGGGTCGATCGCCGGTGATTGCGAGGCGGATGGCTGGCGATGCGTGGGCTTCGACGGCACCCACCATCATGCGCCGGCTAGGCTCTTCATAGCGGAAGGCCAGTCGCTGTGTGACAAGGAAACTGCCTTGGCCCCGGGCCAGGACACCGACGGCCGGCGTCGCCGATCAATGTGTCCGCGACCTGCTCGGTTGGCCTAAACGCCTTTGTAGACCAGTCGGGTAAAGAGCTCGCCGCTGATTACCGACCGCCCCCAGGTCGCGTCCAACCCTGCCGTCGGCCGGGCAGCCACTACTTGGTCAACGGTCCAGCCGCGGGCTTTCAGTGCTGCGACCTTGGCGCGGACCGCGACCAGCATGTCACGAAAGGCAACGAGCTGCGCGCGGTTCCCGACCGGGCCGTGGCCGGGGATGATCAGCGTTTTTGGGCCGGCGAGCCTGAGGTTCAAATTGGCGGCCCTGATCGACCCGTCGATCCCGCCGCCGCCGACATAATCGATAAAGGGGTACATGCCATTCCAGAACGTGTCCCCGGTCTGCAGGATGTCCGCCCTCGTGAAATAGACGAAAATGTCACCATCGGTGTGCGCCGGCTTGTAGTGCCGGATCGCCACCCGCTCGCCGCCAAAGCGGATGACCTTGTCGCCGACGAGTGCCTCGTTGGGCAAGCCATCGCGTGGTACGGGCGTGAAGGTGTGTTCCCATTCGACGACACGGATCGTCTGACCCAAGCGACGACGCGTGTGGATGTCGGCGATGATGGTGGCACCCGCCCGGCGCAGCCAGGCATTGCCGTCCGTATGGTCCCAATGCCAATGCGTATCGACCACGTAGCGCACCGGCCCCGACCCCAAGGAGCGCAGCGCGGCCTGGATCCTGGATTTCGAGACCGCAATTCCCGCATCGACCAGGAAGAGTCCTCGCGGACCGGTGAGCACACCGATATTGCCGCCCGATCCCGACAGCATGGCCACGTTTCCCCTGAGCCGGTCAATCCTGACCGGATCGGCTGCCGCCGCTGCATTGATGGCGGAATAGGGACTAGCCCAGACTGCCATGGCGGTGAGGCCCGATCCTCCCGCCAATGCCAACAATCCAGTCGATGCCGCTAGCCTGATGATGTTCACTGGAGCTCTCCATTTTCACGCTGGTCGATGATCCGCCGGATGGAATTGCTACCAGCGTAAGCCGGCACGTTTGAAGTTAAGCGGCGCGAGTGAGTGTAAGAAGGTGATTGGTCTGCCCGCGGCACCAGCGCGGGCGCTTACAACTTCTCCTCGCGACTAACGGGCATGACGCCTGGCCATCGTTTATCGCTGCGCGCTCCATTGGGAGAATTCGCATGGACGCAGCGACCCCCCGCTCGGCTGACCCCACGCCAATCTCACGCGGACGCAGCCACCAATCGACCGCCTCCGGAGACATCCTTCAGGTAGGCCCTGGAGAACGCGTCTTGCGCCCAGGATCGCGCGCGCATGAACTGCCTCGACTGATGGACCAGAGCGAGGCCAAGCGGCTGGGCATTCCCGCCGACCTAGGCGGGTCGAGCCGCCCGTTCAGGCTTGTGTTGCCCATAGTCCCGGCGTCCTTTTTCGGGATTGTGCTGGGCCTGGCTGGACTGGCCGGGGGCTGGCGCGCGGCGCACCTCGCCTGGGGCATTCCGTCTGCCGTCGGGGAGGCGCTATTTGCCCTGGCATGCGCGGTCTGGGTGATCGTCACCGTCTTGTACGCAAGCAAATGGCTCACTGCGACTAATGCCGCACTGGCGGAGGCGCGTCACCCGATCCACTGCTGCTTCATCGGCCTGGCAGGCGTAGCCACGATGGTCATGGCGCTGGGAGCGCTGCCCTATAGCCGTTTCGTCGCGATGCTGCTCTTTGCCGGTGGCGTCGTATTCACGCTGGCCTTCGGCATCTGGCGTACCGGACTTCTTCTGCGTGGCGGCCGCGAAATCGAGTTGTCTACGCCGATTTTATTCCTTCCGGTGGTGGCGGGCGGGTTCGTGACCGCGGCGTCCGCGGCGGCGTTCGGATGGGCGGAATGGGCGATGCTGGCGTTCGGCGGTGCGTTTTTCTCCTGGCTCGCGCTTGAATCCGTCATACTCCATCGACTGTATACGGGCGCGCCAATGCCGCCTGCGTTGCGCCCCACGCTCGGGATCGAACTCGCACCCCCATCGGTGGGCGCACTCGCCCTCCTTTCCGTCGGAAACCCTTCGGCGCTCTTCCTCGCCCAGCTCATGGTGGGCTACGCTTTGCTGCAGGCGCTGCTGCTGGCACGGCTCTGGCCGTGGGTGGCGGAACAGCCATTCGCGCCGTCCTATTGGGGCCTGACGTTCGGCGCGACCGCGTTGCCCGTATCGGTCATGAAGATGTCCGCTGCATCGCCGACGCACGCATTCGGAACCCTAGGTTTCGTCCTGTTCCTCGCGAGCAATGGCATCGTCGGCTTGATTGCCGTTCGATCCATCGCGCTCCTAGCGCGGCGCTGGCGCCGCCCTAAGGCAACCCCCGCGGGCATCGGCCCCGATCAGCCTGCACCTCCTCACTCCGCCTAACGCCAACTTACTGGCTCGCTGCCGGTCAAGGGCGCAATTTCCCCGGACGGATACGCCGAACCCGGCGAGCCGGCAGCCACGGAGGCCCACCATGCCACGAGACGGCGTTTCGAGTTCACCCGACCCGATTTCATCGGCGATCGCGAACAAGATCACGGGGGCCGTGTCGTGACCGCCAGCATCTTTCGCGACGTGGTGACGGCCACCGGCGAGAGTCCGGCCTTCACCCCGGGCATGAAGGTCCGGGTCGGCGCGCGGTCGCCGATCGGTCACTATCGCGTTCCCACCTATCTGCGCGGCGCAACGGCGACCGTGCTCAAGGTGATCGAGCCCGCGCTAGTCGACAACGAGGAGGAGGGGTATGGCCGCAATGCCGGCAACCGGCGGCACTATTACCGCATCTCGGTGCCCATGACCGAGCTCTGGCCCAGTTATGAAGGCTCCTCGCGCGACGAGCTCCAGATCGAGGTCTACGAAACCTGGCTGGAGCAGATGGCATGAGCGCCGATCATCCATCCGGTGACGGCGATCACCACGGCCACCCGCACGCCGCGATCGAGGCCAAGCCCGGCTATTACGACGTCATGGAGACCGCGGTGCGCGAACTGCTCATCGAACGAGGTCTGATCACGGCAGCCGAAATCCGTCGGCAGATCGAAGTGTTGGATAGTCGGTCACCCGCCCTGGGCGCCGCGGTGGTGGCAAAAGCATGGACCGACCCAGCTTTTCGCGAGCGCCTTCTCAAGGATGGCCGGCGGGCCTGCGAGGAGCTCGGCATAAGCTTCTACGACGACACCGATCTTATTGTCCTCGAGAACACGTCAGAAGTCCACAATCTCATCGTTTGCACGTTATGCTCCTGCTACCCGCGCCCGGTGCTCGGGCTGCCGCCGGACTGGTATAAGCTCAAGCCTTACCGGTCCCGCGCGGTCATTGAACCGCGCAAGGTGCTGGCCGAATTCGGCACCATCATTCCGGACGACGTGGAAATCCGGGTGAGCGACTCCACCGCCACCGTGCGCTTTCTTGTCCTGCCGCGGCGACCGGATGGCGCCGAGGGCTGGTCCGAGGACGAGCTTGCCGCGATCGTCACCCGCGATGCCATGATCGGCGTCACCACCGGAGCAATCGAACCGGAGAATGCTCGATGAGCATCCAGGATTATGTCAGCCGCCTGCCCAATGACATTGGCGGCCTTGATGGCGGGCCGATCAGTCGCGTCGATCACGAACTCGAGCCATGGGAGAAACGCTGTCATGCCCTGGCCGACGTGCTTGATCTGCGAAAAATCATCAACACAGAGGAAAAGCGCAAGGGCGTGGAATCGCTAGGCGAAGCGCTGATCGGGAAGCTGCCTTATTACGAACGCTGGATCGTCGTCTTTGCCAATCTGTCGTTCGCCAAGGGGTTTTTCGCACCAAGCGAACTTGCCGATAAGATGGCCGAGGTGGCGGCGCGCTTCGCTGAAGAACAAGGATCATGACCGATCCCGTGAGCGCCTGCTTTCATGAAGCCGATCCGGGTGTTGCCATCGCTCGTCGCGCCTTTGCCGAGGGTGTCGGGACGATGCTCTTGATGTTCGCCGCAGGCTCCAGCGGCATTGCCGCCGCCGCGCTCTTCCCAGGCCGGCCGGGGATGATTTCCGTTTTGACGGCGCTCGCTGTCGGCGGCGCCCTGTCGTCCCTTGTCATCGCTTTTGGCAAGCTATCCGGCGGTCATTTCAATCCCCTGATCACGCTAGTGCAGGCGGTAGCCGGCGAGCGGTCTGTCGTCTGCTCGCTTGCCTATATATCGTTGCAGCTGGCCGGCGGCTTCCTGGGCGGCGGTTTGGTCGTCTCGCTATGGCACCTCCCGCCGACGGCTGCTGGGGGGATGGGGCTTGCCGGTATCCCGAGCGAGTTCGTCTCGACCGCCGGTCTGATGCTGGTGGTATTCGGCAGTTCACGAAGCGGCCGCCCGGAAAGCGGACCGTTCGCTGTCGGGGCATGGCTGGTTGCGGCCGTCATCGGCACGCCAACCCATTCCTATGCGAATCCGGCCCTTGTCCTCGGAGCGGTGTTCTCCGCAGGGCCGATTGCCCTCGGCTGGCAATCCGCCGCTGCCTATATCGAGGCCGACCTCGCCGGCGCTGCCGTGGCGCTTGGCATCACATTCGCCCTTTTCCCGGCCAGGGCGTCTCGCCGGTGACGCAGGGCCTCATCACACTCGCCGCAGCCGAGGGCTATCCAGAATCCGTCCGGCGCCTGGACCGTTTCCTTGGGGACCATTCAATCACGCCCCTGCTCAGGCTCGACCATGCAGCAGCGGCGGCTGCGTATGGGCTTTCTCTACGCCCTCTGCTGCTCGTCGTGTTCGGCGACCCGAGGGTTGGCAGCCGTCTGATGGAGGAGAACCCGGCAGCGGGCATCGACCTGCCATTGAAGCTATTGATCTGGCAGACAGCGATCGATGGCGTCCGGGTCGGCTACAATGATCCGGCTTGGATCGCCACCCGGCACGGGCTGCGCCAGTCGCACAGCTCCGAGCAGACCATGGCGGCGCTCCTTCGGAAGATGGCTCATGCGGTCGCGGGAGCACAAGTATCGTGCTGAAGTCGCTCGCCGCTGACTCCGAGTTCCGTCATAGGATTTGGTCGGTCTACGCTCTGCTCGCGGTAATGAACGTTGCCGCCTGGCTGTGGGCTGTGACGGCCTTTGCCGGCCAACCGGTGCGTCTAGGGATCGCGGCGGTGGTGTACGGGCTCGGCTTGCGGCACGCCGTGGATGCCGACCATATAGCGGCGATCGACAACGTGACGCGCAAATTCCTTCAGGACGGGCGCCGCTCGGCATCCATCGGATTCTGGTTCGCGCTGGGCCATTCGGCGGTGATATTTCTCGCGACTGCTGCCCTGGTGGCAGCAGCGGGCCGGCTCAATCACTTCATGGCGTTCCGTGAGATCGGCGGGGATGTCAGTGCGAGCGTGTCGGGCGTTTTCCTCATTCTGGTCGCGGCAATGAACTTCTGCATCTTTCTCACCATTGTGCGGACCATCCGGCGAGCGCGCGCGGGAAATGCCGTCGAGCCCGCGGAGCTCGACATTCTGTTCACCGGTAACGGGCTGTTCGCTCGGATATTCAGACCGCTTTTCGGCCTGATCAGCCAACCCTGGCATATGGGCCTGCTCGGACTCGTGTTCGGACTTAGCTTCGACACCGCGTCAGAAGTCGCACTCTTCGGCGTTTCGGCCACACAGACTTCCCACGGCGTGGCTTTCGGTGAAGCGCTCGTCTATCCGACTCTCTTCGCCGCAGGTATGTCGCTGCTCGACACCACCGACGGGGTGATGATGGTCGGTGCCTACGACTGGGCCGTCGCCGACCCTTTGCGAAAACTGTATTACAACATGGCGATCACTCTGGCCTCGATCTTTGTCGCGCTGTTCGTCGGCGGGGTCCAACTCGGCGCCTTGATCGTAAGATGGTTTGGCTTCGGCGGGGTGTTCGCCCGAGCCGCGGTCGAACTCACCGCGGATCTTAATCACCTGGGCATTGCGATCATTGCAGTCTTTGCCATCGCTTGGGCAGCATCTGGCCTCATCTGGAGGTTCGTCGGTAGCGACAGCCTCCACTCGGTGTCTGGGACGCCGAGTTAAGGCTGAAACTGACTTGTATCGAGGCGATCGTGGAGCTCGCCGAGCGGATTGAACCAACGGGAGGTTCTCGGCTTAAGCCTTGATCGGTCGAACGACCGATTTGGGCGTATAGCGCCTGCACACGGAGATGGTTCAAACGGCGTTCACGACCATTCCCGATCGGGAAGCCTATTTGCGGACAGCTGGTCTGCTGCAAGGGACCGTGATGATTTAATTCGCAAAGTTCTTTCGGCGCCTGGCGGCTCGCTATCATCGCTAAGCCGATCTTCGGTGATCTGTTGCTCCGCAAGTGCTGTGCGTTGGCCTCATGGTGGGGAAGCGGGTAATTCGCGCCTTCCAGCGTCCGCGGCCGTCAGTGCGCCGATCAGCTTGGGCTTGAACGTTAGAACACCGCCGCGATCATCGTCAGCAAATTGTCGACGAACCGGCGTGACAAGGACCGTGCCGCGACCGCACCGTGGTCGATCTCTATCGATGCCGCCAGCCAGCGCTGTTGATGCGCGGTGACCTGGGCGGCAAGGTCAGCGGAGTCGAACAGTATATTGTTCTCGAAATTCAAGTCGAGGCTGCGGCGGTCCATGTTGGCGGAGCCGACCAGTCCGAGCGATCCATCGGCGATCAGAGTTTTGGCGTGGAGAAGACCGCCACGAAACTCGAAGATGCGTACTCCTGCCTTCGCCAGCACAGGATAATAGGCGCGCGCTATCGCGCCGACGATGCGATTGTCGTTGCGATGTGGAAATACGATGCTCAGATCGACGCCGCGCCGCGCCGCTGCGATGATCGCGGCAACGAGCGGCGGGTCGGGTGCAAAATAGGGCGTGGTGATCGTCACGCACTGGCGCGCTACTGCCAGTGCTGCGACGAACAGATCCGTCATCGTGCCACGTGACGACAGCGGTCCAGTGCCGACTGCGATCGCCGCAAATCCTCCTGACTGCGGCGACGGCGGTGCCTTAGCCATCTCCACGCGCAAATCCTCCCCGGTTTCGGTCGTCCATGCCGAGGCGAAGATGAGCTCAGCCTGGCGCGCGACAGGTCCCTGGTAACGGATAAAGATATCGACCCATGGGGCGAACTTGCGCTTGGGAAGGAATGCCGGGTCGGCACAGTTCTGGCTGCCGCACCAAGTTATACAACCGTCGATCACCACGACCTTGCGGTGGTTACGCAAGTCGATGCGATGGCCAGCGAGAAAGCCGAGACCAAGCGGCGCCTTGAGTGAGGCACAGAGGCGCGCCCCAGCTTCACGCATCCGCGTCCAGTCCTGTGACCGGGTCATCGCATGCGATCCGATCGCATCGGCAACGATCCGGCACGTCACCCCCCGACGAGCGGCGCGGCAGACTGCCTCGACGACCTTCGTGCCGTTGTGGTCGCTCAGCCAGATATAGAAAGAGAGGTGGACCGTCGCCTGGGCAGCGTCGATGTCCGCGACAAGCATATCGATGGCTGTGTCGGCATCAGGGGCAACACTGGCGGCGTTTCCTGGCACGGCGGACCATCGGCTCGCCGCCTCGCCGGTGCGGAAGAAATTGTCGACGGTGGATCGCTGATCGGACTGTGCAATCGGCATCGGCGCGTACGGCAGCAGGTCTTCATATGCCTGTCGCGAACGCTCCCGAAATCCCTTCGAAATCCATGGTTCGCCGAACAGCAGGTATAGTATCGTGCTAAATCCGGGCAGCGCCAACAAGAGCAGCAGCCACGCGGCTCGGGCGAGTGGCTCGCGCCCGTCGAGCAAAATCGCTCGTATGATCACCGCGACGTGCACGACCGACACAATAGCGACGAGGGCGAGAGCGGCGCTTATCTCAATTTTCCCATCAACGCTTTTGCTTCGGGCGACCGTTTCAATGCCAGGTTGTACGTCACCGGACCAGATAGCCAAGGACAGAATTGGGGGCACGTTGAATGCCGGCGGGTCGTGTCAATCTGGCGATAGCGAGGAGGGCCATACCGAGGAGGCTGTTGGCCAACTGACCCTAGCGGGTTGCGATCGCGCGGTTGACCCGAGGTGCGTGAGTACGGGCTCGATGTGGTTATGCTGCAGGTCGTGCAACGGCAAAACCAGCATCGCTGCGATCCAGTCACGCGATGAGGGATATTGGTCAGATTGCGGGACGTCGGGTTTGTGGCGGAGATCTTACGAAGCGGTCGCTGTTGGCTCGCTTGGAGCGAGGCTCGCATTCAATTGACGTTATATATTCCCATGATGTCGGGAGCTGTTAAACATGACCTGGCACAATCGTCTCGCGTGGAATCATCCCAGACGCGCCGGCCTTGGATCATTTGCGAGGCGAGGTGGAGATGAAAAATCTTGCCCTGCGCACCATAAAGTTAATTCCGCTACGCTCATGGGCTTCGCAAATAGATATCCTTGCGCAAGACTGCAGCCCAAAGCCTGCAGCGCAAGCAATTGCCCGTCTGTCTCGACCCCCTCGATGATCAACTCCAGCTGGAGCGTGCGACATAGTCCGACTATCGCCGCCACGATACTGCGGCCGGAGGGCTTATTGATGTCCGAAACGAAACTTCTGTCGACCTTTACCTTATCAAGCGGAAGCTGACGCAAATAGCTGAGGCTGGAATATCCGGTTCCAAAGTCGTCGAGCGCGACGCGAATACCTAGCTCCCGCAGCGCGCAGATGCCCGACACCGCTGCATCATAATCACTCATAACCGCCGTCTCGGTCAGTTCGAACGCGATCCGCTTAGGGTCTACCGGGGAGCCTTTGATAAGGTCGAGCACCTTTGCGATCGTACTTGGAGACACAATATCATGGGCCGACAAGTTAAACGAAAGCCCGATTGATTCGGGCAGGTTGGCGAAATCGGCCAATGCCTTGCCCAACAGATTGAGGGTGATCGACTGGATCATCCCCAGCCGCTCGGCAGTAGCGACGAAGCGTTCCGGGCTGACGTCGCCCAACGTCGCGCTTCGCCACCGCCCAAGTGCCTCGACCGCTGTTACGACGTGGGTTCGCGTACAAATTATTGGCTGGAAGACGACGTGGAGCTCCGCCATGAGGTCGGCTTGCCGGAGCGCCGCCTCGAGGGCGCGATCGGAGCGTATGCGCGTCTCGTGCTCGAGCGAAAAAAGCGACGAACTCCCGACTGACTCCGATTTGGCATGGTACAAAGCGTAATCGGAGCGGTCGAAAAGCTCGTGAATGCTCGTGCCAGCTTCCGGAAAAGAGGCAAAGCCGCCGGAACAGCCGATGGTGATACTGTTGCCGTCCAGCTCGAACGGCCGCCCGAGAGCTGCACAAATCGCGGCTCCAAATCCCTGAACGTCGTTGATGTCGCCAGGAATGATCAGCCCGAACTCGTCTCCGCCCAGGCGAGCAACGACGGTCCTCCGATCTACGCTTTGCAATAGCCTCTCACCGACGGCGGCCAGAAGCCGATCCCCAAGTACATGGCCGAACGTGTCATTAACTGGCTTGAATCGATCGAGATCCAGAACGCCGACCGACAGGCGGGACCCATCCTTCTTGGCGTCTGCAAGGCGGCGCCCGAGCTCACCGAAGAAGAAGCGCCTGTTGGGCAGTCCGGTCAGCGCGTCGGTATGTGCGAGCCGCGCATTCTCTGCGCTGAGGAGTTCCGTCTCCCTCTGCTTCGCGGCGACCGCGGCGGTTGCAATTATTGATGTCTCGAAGCTCTTAAAGCTGTTGTATAGCACGCGTATCATCACTGCGGTGACCAACAGGATGTTGAAAGCCATGGCTGTGAAGACAGTGTTTTCCCGCGACGCGTAATAAAGGAGATATGGCACCGTCACGACCAAAGTCCCGGTCGTCGCTGCTTGCGGCAGCTCGACGAAACAGAAGATGCAACCGATCACGGTAACCGCGACGAATAGAGCGATATGCCCATGCTCAGCGGTGCCGCCATATTGATCGAGCAGCAGTGACCAGGTGAGAAATCCGCTGCCTAGGACCGCGGAGAGGTAGATAGTTCGGCGCAATTGATACAGGGCCTTGCGGTGTTCGCTAGGCTCGAGGTTGGTCGCGCCCATCCAATAGACGATGCGCCAGGTGCAGACGATCCCTAGTATTCCGCTGAAGCCGATAGTGAGCCACTTCGGCGCGACGTTCCAATGCGTGTAGGTCACGGCCGACGTGTTGACAAAAATCAGCGTGTACAGGAGCGGCATCTGCCGCTTTAGTGCGGCATATTGCGCAACCAATACCTCGGGCTCCGTCGGGAGAGCCAGCCAACTCTTCCAGACCGCAGCGTTCCAACCGACCTTCGACATTCACGAGTCATAAAAAACAGGCGGTTAAGGTCCCGTAACCGTCTTTTGTCACACCTGGCCCCCGGCCACCAAAAAACTCACGGGGGGCTTCCGAACTCGTCAAACGATGCGTCGCACGTATGAAGTCAGGAGGCCTAGCTGACTGCCATTGGCAACCCAATTGCGGAGATTGAGGCGGGCGCTCCAGCCTTGCACCGGTCAAACATGGAACCTGACCTAGATTAGCGAATTCTATTACCTAGAGTTGCCAACTCACAGGTGAACCATGCCATCAACGCTGACGGGGCAACACACCTCTCTCGTCCGTAAGCTCAGCGGACTCAATGAACTAAGCCCGGAAGACATTTCCGCCATCCAGACCCTCCCAATCCGTAAGCGTCGTCTAAAGGCCGGAACGTTTATCGTGGCGGAAGACCAGCTCGTGTCGGAATGCTGTCTTCTGCTGACTGGCTTTGCGTGTCGGAACAAGCTGGCAAAGGACGGCAGGCGACAGATCGTATCCTTCCATCTTGCTGGCGACATTCTCGACATTCAGCATCTGTTTTTCGAGCGAGCTGATCACAACCTCCAGGTGATAACCGACGCGGACGTGGCATTCATTCCTATGAGCGCCCTTCGCGACCTCGTCCGAGAGAGCGCGCAGATCGCAATCGCGCTCTGGCGCGATTGCCTCGTCGATGCGTCCATCTTTCGCGAATGGGTGCTGAACGTGGGGCGCCGGCCGGCGGCCGGGCGTATCAGCCATATGTTGTGTGAGTTCGTTGCGAGATGTCTGTCGGCGGGCATAACGAAAACGTCGGCTATGATCTTGCCAATGACGCAAGAATATATTGCTGATGCCACGGGCCTGACCTCGGTTCACGTCAATCGTGTATTGCGTCAGCTGCGCGAAGGCGGATTGATCGAGGGGGCCGGTCGCACGTTCAAGATCGCCGATTGGGACGGGCTTCGGCAGTTTGCCGACTTCAGACCGGGCTACCTTCACCTTGCCGCCTAGCGCTGGATGCTTCGATGCGGAGTCGCTGGGGCTTGGCCGCCACCGGCGAGCTCCCTCAAGCAACGCGTCAGCCGACGCGCGATTGCGATCACTTGCCCGCAAAATGACTGCGCCGCGCGCTGAAGCCAACTACCCCTCGCTTGTTCGTCAGCCGCGTGAAGGGCCAGCAGCTTACGGGATCGCGCTTGGCCCTGGCGAGCGACGGGAATTTGAGCGCTTTGCGGACGATCACTTCTGCGTCGGGTCGATCGGCAGTTCCCGACCCAATAGCTGACATCAGCGCTTAGGTTTAAACGGTTCGTCTTGAAACTTCAGGTCGCGCGCCGATTTTCGCGGCAGCGGTCATGCTCCCGTACGCCGCCGTTATTACTGGGTACGCTATCGTCAAGGAGCGTTTCGCCTCTGACAGGCAAGTCCGGCCGGTCGCTCAACGGAGCTCTTTCCTGCCGCTTCGGAAAATATCCGGCCGCGATGCGTTCGCTATAGGATGCTCCACGCTCCTCCATCAGCTGATCGGCGATCGGTCGCTCTGTCGGCCTTGGCCGCCACCTTGCTTGCTGCTTGCCACGGCCAGACTCCCGTGCGGCCGTCGGTCGGCAGCCCCCATCGCGGCGCGATCACCATTGCCCGGCAAGCGTGCGGATCGTGCCACCTCATCCCCGGGGTCGAACAAGCGGACGGGCAGGTGGGACCGCCACTCGTGCATTTCGCGGCACAACAGACGATCGCGGGGAAATTGCCCAACACGCCCGACGATCTCCGTCGGTTCCTGAAGTCGCCGCGCACCGTAGTTCCCTACGGCGCCATGCCCGATCTCGGTTTGACCGATGACCAGGCCCGGAATGTCGCCGCCTATCTCTACACCCTCAAATGATCGGCGAGGCAACCAGGCGCCTGTTCTGGGGTTGGCTTTTGGGCCTTGCCACCTGCGCGTTGATCGCGGCGATCGTCATCGCACTGATCCTGTCGGGCATCATCTTCAACACCAGCGCGGCGCAGCCGCATTCCAAGGCCTTTGCCTGGGGCGCGCATTTCACCATGATCAATTCGGTCGCCCGGCGGTCGCGCGGCGCCGTGCCGACCGTGCCGCTGACGCGCGAGACGCTGATGGCCGGCGCCCGCCAATATGAAGCGCATTGCGTCATCTGCCATGGCGGCCCCGGAGTGGCGCGCGCGCCGTGGGTGAGCGCAATGCTGCCGACGCCGCCCTATCTGATCGATGCGTCGACCCGCTGGTCGAACGCCGAGCTCTACACCCTGGTGCATGACGGCGTGAAGATGACCGGCATGCCGGCCTGGGGCGAGGTCGAGTCGGATCGTCAGGTGGCGGAAGTGGTGGCGTTTCTCGAGGTCATGCCGAAAATGAGCCCCGATCAGTTCGCCCGGCTGCGAGAGCGGATTCGTGCCGAACAGGCCGCTCAGTCGACGCGCGGCACGCCGTAGCTATCTAGAATTGCAGAAATTTCGCTCCTGCGCCGCGCGAGGATCGTTTCGACCTTCTGCTGGAAAGCCGGGTCGTATTTCCGGACGCCCATCGAGATATCGTAGTCCATCGGCCATTGCGCATTGTCGAGCCACGGCGTGACCCGCTCGACCCTGAGCGGCACCGGTGAGGATTTGGCGAAATAGCCGGCGAGCGGCCCCCAGACCAACGACACGTCGACCTTGCCCTCGGCGACCGCGCGGACGATGGCCGCCGGCGGGTTGGGCTTGGCATAGTCGCCGTACAGCATGAAGCCGCGCACATTCTTCGTCATCCCGCGCGCGGCGAGCGCATGCGCGGGCGGCGTGTTCATCGCGTCGTCGCCGACCATCTGAACGCCGATCGTGAGCTTCTTCAGTCGGGGGTCGTCGAGCGTCAGGCCTTTGAGATTGCGGTCGGCGCGCGTCACGAAGACGTAGGTCGAACGGTAATAAGGCCGCGTCGTCGCCACCATCTCGACGCCGCTGGCAACGCCCGGCCAGATATCGCATTTCTGCTCGCCCAGCGTGTTGCGCACATAGCCGCGGCGCTGCGCCCACCAGACGTAGCGGATTTGACGGCCCATATCGTGTGCCACGATCGCGGCAATGTGGTTCTCGAACCCCTGGCCAGCACGGTTTGAGAAGGGCAGGTTGTTAGGATCGGCACAGACCGTCAGCATTTTGGGCGCGGCGCCGGCCGAGCAGCCGGCGAGGGCCAGCGCGACGAGAAAGAGGACGCGCTTCATGGCACTGCCACAGCGCCCCAGGGCTGGCCGCCCAGCTTGACGGTCCTCACGACCCTGTTGGCCCTGAGGTCGATGATGGTCATGTCGGCCGAGAGTCCGGCGATTGCATAGAGCCGGCTCTGGTCGGGCGAGAAGGCGATGCCCCAATTGCGGTTGCCGACCGGGAAGGTGCGGACGAGCTTGCGCGTCGCGGGGTCGATTTCGGCGACGTGGTTGCCGCGGCCGAGCGCGACGAACACCCGCTTGCCGTCGCGCGTGGCCAGCATCTCCACCGCCTGGACCTGTTCGATCTGGGGGAGCGCCTGCACCAGGTCGATCGTATCGATGATCTTGCGCGTCGCCGGATCGAAGACCGAGATCGTGCCGCGCTGTTCCGACGACACCCATGCCTCGCGTCCGCCTTTCAGGAAAAGGACTGCGCGTGGGCGATTGCCGACGATGACGCTGTCGAGCAGCTTGCACGTCGCCGGATCGATGAAATGTGCGGTGCTGGCGGTTTCCGAGGTGACGATCAGCGTGCGGTTATCGGGACTGATGCCCACGCCCTCGGGCTGCGCGCCGACCGGGATCTCGCACACCGCCTTGTCGCTGGCGATGTCGATGATGCTGGCGGTCGAATGATCTTCATTGGCGACGTAGATGCGCTTGCCGTCTGGGCTGATCGCGAAGCGCTCGGGGTCGCTGCCCGAATGGAGCGAGCGCACGACGCGATGCGTGGCGAGATCGATCACGTCGATACGGTTCGAGTTGCCGGCGGCTACGTACAGCGTCTTGCCATCGGGCGAGAGTTCGAGCCCGCGCGGCCGCTTGCCGGTGCGGATCGTGCCAGTGACCTCGCCCGTCGCGCCGTCGACAAGGTGGAGCAGGTCAAGCTTTTCGTCCGACACGAACACCGTGTCGTGCGGGCCGGTCCCGGCGGGCTGGCAGCCTGTGAGAGCAAGCACGGCGAGCGCCGCCCATCGCTTCATTTGGGGCCCTCGGTCGTCGAGCCAAAATCGTTGGTGGTCCCGGGCGGCGGTGCCCAGCCATTATGCGCGTCCGCCGCCTTGGGCACCGGCGCGGGGTTCTTGCCGGGCGTGTCGCCGGTATTGGCCGCGAGCGTCGCCGGCAGCGACAGCGAGCGGACATAGGCCGCGATTTCCCAGAGCTGGTCGTCGGGGACCTTGCCGCCCCAGCTCGGCATGCCGTTGGGCCGTCCTTCGACCAGGGTCTGGTGGATCTGGGCGAGGCGGCCGCCATAGATCCATTCCTTGTCCATCAGGCTGGGACCCATCCCGCCGCCGCCGGCCGAGTGGCAGCCCGAGCAATTATATTGGTGATAGAGCCGCATGCCGTCGGTCACCGCGGCGGCGTTTTCGTAATATTTGTCGGCGCGCGGATCATCGGTGACCAGGCTGCTCGCCTCACCGGGCGACAAGGCGCTGGTGATGACGCCGGGACGCTCGGGCGCCGTCCGGACCGCGTCCTCGCGCCGTTGGTGGCAGGCCGCGAGCGTCAGGCCAAGCGCGGCCAAGCCGATCAGCGCGCCGTCAATGCGGGAGCGTGAAGACATAGAGCGTCCCTCCGGCGGTAGTATATTTGGGCAGGTCGGCCATCGCGTTGACCATGCCGAGCGCGGCCGAGCCGTCGCGCGGATCGACCGGGCCCGACACAACCGCGCCGGACCAGCCGCCGACCCCGGTCAGCACGGCGATGTACTGATGGCCGTCGGGCCCGCGATAGCTGACCGGCTGGCTGATGATCCCGCTATCCAGCTTCTGCTGCCAGACGATCTTGCCGTTGGTGGCGTCGACCGCTTTGAACCAGCCGTCCATCGTGCCGTAGAAGACGAGATTGCCCGCAGTGGTGACCGTGCCGGACCAGATCGGAAACTTTTCCGGAATCTCCCAGGCCGGCTTGCGCAGGATCGGGTCCCAGGCGGTGAGCGTGCCGCGATGTCCGTCGCCCGGGCCGGGCTTCATATGGACTTCGGCGCCGACATAGGGCGTGCCGGCGATGTAGTTCACCTCCAGGTTCATCCAGTCCATGCACATATTTTCGTGCGGGATGTAGAGCAGGCCGGTGCCGGGGTTGAACGAGCTCGGGTTCCAATCCTTGGCGCCGCTCGCGGTCGGGCAGATGTCGCGCGTTACCTGTCCGAGCTTCGCCACCTTGTCGGGATTGACGAGCAGCGCGCCGGTCTTGAGGTCAACGCCCTTGGACGAGTTGACCGGCCCGAAGGGGTCGGCCGACAGCACCTGGCCGGTGGTGCGGTCGATCACATAGACATAGCCGTTGCGCTCGGGCCGGACGAGAACGTGATGGATCTGGCCGGCGAACGGCATGTCGAGCAGGATCTGCTCGTTGATACCGTCATAATCCTCGGTGTCGTGCGGGCTGAACTGATAATACCATTTGGCCTCGCCGGTCGCCGGATCTCGGGCAAAGATGCCGGTCGTCCATTTGTTGTCCCCGGGCCGCTGTTCCGAATTCCACGGCCCGGGATTGCCGGTGCCATGCAGCACCTGGTGGAGGTCGGGGTCGTAGGTGAACCAGCCCCACATGCTGCCGCCGCCGATCTTCCAGGCGTCTGCCGGCCAGGTCTTCACGCCGAGATCCCTGCCGCGGTCGACCGCATAGAAGGGCTTGAACCCGGGGCCGATCTTCACGTCCGCATCCGGGCCCGTATTGTATGCTTTCCAGGCGATTTTGCCCGACGCCTCGTCGAGGGCGGCTACCCAGCCGCGCACCCCCATTTCGCCGCCCGAATCGCCGACATAGACGCGGCCGTCGGCGACAAGCGGCGCCATGGTCATCGTCTCGCCCAGGTTGATGTTGCCGAGCTGGGTCTTCCAAATCGGTTTGCCGGTCGCTGCATCGAGCGCGATCGTCTGACCGTCCAGCGTGTTGAAGATGTATTTGCCGGCGTCATAGGTGCCGCCACGATTGACCACGTCGCAACATGCCACGCCCTGCGCTGCGGGCGCCGGCATCGGCTTGTAGGTCCATTTCATCGGCGCGCCGGGCTTGGTCAGGTCGAGCGCGTAGACGATGTTGGGAAAGGCGGTGACGATGTACATGGTTCCGTCGGCAACGATTGGCGCCGCTTCCTGCCCCTTGTTGACGCCGAGCGAGAAGGTGAAGGCGGTGGTCAGGTTCTTGACATTGCCGGGATTGATCTCGCCCATCGCCGAGAAGCGGGTCGAGGCGTAGTTTTTGGACGGCATCGTCCATTGGCCGTCGTCCTGCGGCGACCCGCCCGGCGCTGGCTTCGCCTTGCCCATATTGGTGGTCGGCGGCGCGAGCGCGCGGCCGATCTGATCGCGGGTGAAGATCGAGGTCGCGGGCACCGGAGCGGGAAGCTTGGGCTGCGATCCGGTTGCTTCGTCCTGCGCCGGAGCGCGGCTGCACCCGGCGAGAATGGTGGTAAGGAGCGCGAGCCTGAGAATGCGGGTCATGGCTTGTCCAACGTCAAAAGATAATCGGCGATGATCTGGGTCTGCTGCGGGGAGAGGCCGAGTTCGGGCATGGCGCCGCCCGGAACGACCGCTTGCGGATGTTCGAGGAAGCGGCGCAGATTGGCGGGTGTATTGGGCAGCTTTCCGGCGATCACTTGGCGCTTGCCGATGCCGGCGAGCGACGGTCCGACCTGCCCGCGCGCACCGGGAACGCCCGGGATGGTGTGACAGGCGGCGCATTGCGACGCGATCAACTGCCTGGCCGCGGCGTGTTCATCCCCCGATCGGGCGCACGCTGCGAGGGGGAGCAGGGACAGCAGCAGGATCAACCGAGACATGGCGGTACCAAGGCGAAGGCGATGAGGGTGAGGAGCGTCGCGACCGCGAATCCGAGGCCGAGATAGGCGGCCCAAAGGGCCACGAAGCGCGTGCGGCCGTGCCCGATTTCGAGCAGCTCTTCATGGCCGCCTTCGCGCTCTTCGCGCACCTCGCGAAACTTGCGCCATGCGAGTATTCCTGTCGTGCAGGCGGCGGCCGCGCACAGGACGAGCACGACCATCGCGCCGGCCCAGGTCCATTCGTACCCCGCGATCGGCGCCGCGCGACGATCGGAATCGGGGAAACACGGCCAGCTCGTCATCATCTCGCCGACGCAAATCTGCAGCAGCCAGGCGAGCGGGCCGGTATAGAGCAGGACCGACGCGGTCCAGCCGGACAATCTGTCGCGATGCGGAGCGGGATGGTGCTCGCCCTTCATCGCGCGAACCCCAGATACGGCGTCAGATAATAGGTCGTGAAAACGAACAGCCAGACCGCATCGACGAAATGCCAATAGAATATGCCCGCCGAGACTACGATGTGCCGACGTGGCGAGAAGAAGTCCCACACCACCCAGCCGAACATCGCCGCCAGGATGATCAACCCGGCCAGAACGTGCGCCATGTGCAATCCGGTGGTGGTGAAATAGAGCGAGGCATAGCTCGACGTGCCGATGCCATAGGTCTTGACCGACCATTCGTAGACCTGGACCGCGGCGAAGATCGCACCCATCACGAACGTGCCGCCCAGGCCGATCAATGCCTGGGTGCGATCGCCTTTCTCCACCCCTTTCTCGCCGAACCAGGCGACGAAGCTCGATGCCAGCAGAAGGAGCGTGTTCGGAAGCGCCGGCCACATCGGCGGATGGGGTTCGAGCAGCCAGCCCGGCAGCGCGCTCGCGCCGACATAATAATAAGAGAAGAGCAGATAGCCGAACAACGCCGCTTCGCTGGCGATCAGCGCGCCGACGCCCCATTGCCCCATGCCGCGCCGGCCGATCGGCCCGACCGGCAGGTCCTTGGGCTGGGCGAGGACGAACTCAGCCACGGGCCGGCTCCCGTTCGAGCAGGCGGCGGCGCGGCCATAGCCAGAACAACAAAGCTCCGAACACGAGCAGACCGCCAAGGGCGATCACCAGCCAGAGCTTGAGCAGCAGCGCGACGAACAGGATGGCAAGCGCGATAGTGAGCAGGAATGGCGCCCAGCTGTCCTCCGGCATCTCGACGATGCGGTCGGGCTCGGCATCCATCGGCGTGGTGGTGACGGTTTCCTTGCCGTGATCGAGCGTCATGCCGCGCGTCAGCGAGCTGCGGCCTTTGCTCTCGTCGAGCGCATCTTCCCATAGCGGATGACGCGATGCGACGGTCGGGATCACCGCGAAATTATACGGGGCAGGGGGCGAGGTGACTGCCCATTCGAGCGTCGGCCCACCCCAGGGATCGGCCAGTGCCTTGGGTCCCGATTTCAGGCTCTTGGCGAAATTGACGAAGAACAGCAGGACGCCGATTGCGAAGACGAAGCTGCCGATCGTGGTGATCATGTTGAGCGCCGACCAGCCCAGCCCCGCCGGATAGGTCCAGACGCGCCGCGGCATGCCGAGCAGCCCGGTCAGGTGCATCGGCAGGAAACCCAGGTTGAAGCCCAGGAACATCGTCCAAAAATTCCACCGCCCCAGCCGCTCGTCCATCATCCGGCCGAACATCTTGGGGAACCAGAAATAGGTCGCTCCGACGACCGGGAACACGTTGATCCCGATCAGCACGTAATGAAGGTGCGCGACGACGAAATAGGTATCGGTCAGCTGCCAGTCGACCGGTACGCTGGCGGTCATGAAGCCGGACACGCCGCCGATCACGAACAGCAGGATCATCGAGGCGAAGAACAGGAAGGCAGTGGTCATCACAGGCCGCCCGGTCCAGATCGTCGCCAGCCAGGCGAACACCGCGACCGCGCTGGGCACGGTGATGACGATCGACGCGCCCGAGAAGAAAGAGAGGCTGAGGCCGGGCAGGCCGGTCGCGAACATGTGATGGACCCACACGCCGAAGCCCAGCACCATGGTCGACACCGTGGCGAGTGCGACGAGCGAATAGCCGACCAGTGGCCTCCGGCAGAAAACGGGCAAGCCGTCCGACACCATGCCCATCGCAGGCAGCACGATCGCGTAGACCCAGGGATGGCCGAAGATCCAGAACAAATGCTGCCACAATAAGGGCTGCCCGCCGCCCGCGGTCTGGAAGAAACTCGTTCCGAATTGCCGGTCCATCCAGAGGAAGAAGAAGGCGAGGCTAACCGCGGGCACGACGATCAGGTTTGCGACGCTCGCGGTCAGCGTTCCCCAGATCAGGATCGGCATGCGATTGATCGACATGCCCGGCGCGCGCATCTTGAATGCCGTCACGATGAAGTTCGCCGCGCCGACACTGGTCGAGATGCCGAGCAGGACCATGCCGAGCGCGTAGAAATCCTGGTTCAGCCCGGGATTGAACTGCTTCGCCGCATAAGGGACATAGTTGAACCAGCCGTCATTGGGCCCGTTGCCGGTCAGGAAGCCGGCGTAAAGAAACAACGAAGCGGCCAGATAGACCCAGTAACTGAACGCGTTGAGCCGGGGAAACGCCATGTCGCGCGATCCGAGCAGCAGCGGCCAGAGGAAGTTCGAGAAGCCCGACAGGATCGGCGACGCGAACAGGAAGATCATCGTCATCCCGTGCATCGAGAAGAATTCGTTATATTGCTCGGGCGTCAGCAGGTGCAGGTTGGGGCCGGCGAGCTGCAGCCGGATCACCAGCGCCTCGATCCCGCCCAAGGCGAGCAGGACGAACGCGGTGAAGATGTAGCGGATGCCGATCTCCTTGTGGTCGACCGTCGTAAACCAGCCCTTCCAGCCGGGCTCGGTGGCCCAGATCGCATGAAGCCGCGCGCGCAATTCGGGCGTGTCGTCGCCGATCGCCGGCGTGCGGAGCGCCGCGGGCCTCATTTGAGCGTCTCCAGATAGGCGATGACGTCGTTGAGTTGCTGGCCTGTCAGTTTCTGGTCGGGCATCAGCGCGCCGGGCTTGATCCGCTGCGGCGCATCGACCCAGCCGGCGAGGTTGCCGCGGGTGTTGGTCAGGGCGCCGCTCGCGATCAGCTGACGGCTCATGAGGTGGGTGAGGTCGGGGCCGTAATGGGAGGCGGCGAGGGTGCCGCGGACGGCGTGGCAGAGAGCGCAACGATATTGGAAATATTGTAGGCCGCGGCGCGCGGCATCGGTGGCTGGCGGCGGAGCGGTCTGGAGTTGGGCGCGCCGCCATTGGTCGAACCCGGCGGGCGTGTCGGCGACGACCTCGAACGCCATCTTGGCGTGTTCGAGCCCACAGAATTCGGTGCACTGGCCGAAATAGCGACCTGGCCGGTCGGCGGCGATCCAGCTCAAATTGATCTGACCGGGAATGGCGTCGGTCTTGCCCGACAATTGCGGCACCCAGAAGGAATGGATGACGTCGGCGCCATGCAGCCGGACGAGCACGCGCTTTCCGGTCGGGATGTGGATCTCGTTCGCGGTCGAAAAGATGTTTGCGGGGGTCGGCCCGCTATAGCGGATTTCCCACCAATATTGATGCGGCGTGACGTCGATCGTCATGCCCGGACGCCGCGGCGGCCCGGCGATATGGCCGAGCGCGGCCATCGTCCAGACGAGCGAGATGGCGAGTGGGACGGCGCTGATCGCCAGCCCCCATTTGATCCACCCCAGGCCGTCGCCGCCGCGTTCCACCGTTATCGCACGCGCTTCGACGCTCGCGCCGTGGCGGCGTGTGCGACGGACGCCGCCCCATAAGAGAACGGCAATGATGCAGCATACCGCGATCGAGACGGCCAGGGTGAACCAGGTCAGCGGGACGACCGCTGAGGCGCGCTCGCCCGAACTCGTCAGATAGTCGAGCGTCGGCGTGTTCATACCGGTGCTTCCTCCAGCGCGCGCCACATCGCCGAGACCGTGCGTAGCGCGATCCAAAGGAAGATCAGGCAGCCCGGCACCCACATTATCACGCCGCCCATCTGCTGGTCGGCGAGCGGGCTGAGGCCCCAGGCCTGGGTGGTCGCATAATTCGGCCGGTACATCGGCCAGGAGGCGAGGCAGATGATCGCGCCGAGCAGGCCCATGTGGATCGAGGTGATGAGGCCCGCAGCAAGCGCGCGCGCCGAATGCTGGCGCAGCAACGCCGCCCATAAGGCCACGCCGCTACCGCCCAGCGACACGTGCATTACCCAATAGATTATCGGGGAACGGAACGTCGCCTCGTAGGGCGTCGGCATGTGCCAGAACCAGAGCAGGGCAAAAAAGGCGATGGTCGCTGACCATAAGAATGCCGCCCGCTCGATAGTGCGCCATTGCGGGAGCGATGCGGCGATCAACGGGGCGGCCACGAGCAGCAGGACCATATGCTGGGCCACACGCGCGGCGAACAGCGATACCGACAGCGCGCAGAGCGGAGAAATCAATGCGGCGGCGGCGATCGTCCAGCCGGCGGCCAGACCCGATTGCGGCCGGCCCGCGCGACGAGTGGCGACGAGATGGAGGAGCGCGATCGCCGCCAGCACGGCAATCAGGACCGGGTCGAGATTGAAGCGCTCCGCGAGCGATCCCGGCAGCGCGGGTGCGCCGCAATAGACCGATCCGTATGAGGAACTCGCCACCTCAGGCCTCGGCGAATTGGCCGTGCCGCGACCTTTCCTCCTCGAACGCGGCAAGCGCCGCCTCGACCACTTGCGCGTCCTGGTCGACCGTGCCGCCGCTCGATCCGATCGCGCCGATCACCGTCTCGCCATGCTTGACCGGCAGCCCGCCGGCGAAAATCACGATGCGGTCGTGATTGGTGTTCTGGATACCGAACAATGGCTTGCCGGGTGCTGCCATGCCCGCCAGCATTTCGGTCGACATGTCGAATGCGCGTGCGGTGAACGCCTTGTGGATCGCGATGTCGATCGATCCCAGCCAGGCGCCGTCCATCCGGGCAAAGGCGAGCAAATTGCCGCCGGCATCGACCACGGCGATGTTGGAGGGGACCTCGATCTGCGCTGCCTTGGCTTCGGCAGCGGCAAGCAACCGGCGGGCGTCGCCAAGCGACAACGTCTCGATGGTGGTGACCATGAGCGATTCTCCCCTATTGGTTTCACGCTCAACGACTTTGGCGTCGTTTCGATCCGGCTTCCGATCGCCGTTGGCCCGAGTTTAACGTATGTTAGCGAGATTCTGGTCGAGCATCTCCAGCGCGACCTCGACGCATTTCAAACGGACTGGCCCGCGGCCGATATCGCCGAAATGCTCTTCGCGGTGCACGACATCGCCGCCGCGGCCGAGGCAACCGAAATGGACCAGCCCGGGCTCGTCCTCCGGTCCGCCCGGTCCGGCGAAACCGGTTATCGACAGCGCGATGTCGCCGCGCGAGCGTTCGAGCGCCCCGCGCACCATGGCGATCGCGGTCTCGCGGCTGACCGCGCCGCAGCGCTCGACGGTATCGCGGTCGATCGCCAGAAGCTCGCATTTGGCCTCATCGGTATAGACGACGAATCCGCGCTCGAACGCTCGGCTCGCACCTTCGACATCGGTCAGCAACGACGCGAGCAGGCCGCCGGTACAACTCTCCGCCGTGACGATGGCCAGATCACGGTCGCAGGCCTTCTTCAGCAGCGCACGCGCGGCCTGTTCGATCCAATCGGGCAAGACATCCAGCAATTCGCTCATCGTGCCGAGCCATCCTCCATGCTTGGATGACCGCTTCCGCCTTACTCCTTCTTGCCGGAGCCGGGCTCAGCCATGCCGCGATGGATTTCCGCGGGAATCGATTGGGGCAGCACCCCGGCCGCTGCGACCTGAAGCTTGTTCATCAGACCCGAGATGATCGTCGCCTTGCCGGCCATCATCGCGTCCCAGCCATTTTTGGCGACATCGGCGGGATCGGACTTGCTGTCGGACTGGCCCACGCTGGTGTCATCCATCCCGGCACGGTGGAAGAATTCGGTTTCGACGGGCCCGGGCTCCAGCGTGGTGATCGTGATGTTCTTCTGCTCCTTGAGCTCGTTGCGGATCGCCGCGGTGAAATTGTCGATGAACGCCTTGGTGCCATTATATACCGCCTGGAAGCTGCCAGGCATCCAGCCCGCGATCGATCCGGTGACCAACACCTGGCCCTCGCCGCGGGCGGACATGCGCTTGAGGACCTTCTGCAGCAGATAGACGGTGCCGGTGACGTTGGTGTCGATCACGTGCCGCCATTCGGCCACGTCCTGGTCGAGGAACCCGCCGCCCAGGCCGTGTCCGGCATTGGCGCAGAGCAGATCGATTTCACGTCCGGCGGCCGCGTCGAGCAGGCGGTCGACACCCTCGAACGTCGACAGATCGGTTTCTAATGTTTCGACATTGCCGGGCAGGCCGGCGGAAGGGTCGACGAACGGCGTATCTGCGACCAGCAACATGTCATAGCCGTCCTCCGCCGCCAGTTTGGCGAGCTCGCGCCCGATCCCCGTCGAGGCTCCCGTGATGATCGCGAATTTGGCCATGTCGTATCTCCGATTGATGGGTCAGGCAGCGGCGGCCAGATCGGGCTTGAGCACGATCTTGGTCACTTCGTTCTGCTGGTCGTGGAACATCTTGTAGCCCTTGGGCGCGTCCTCGAGCGCCATGCGGTGCGAGATCAGGAACGTGGTGTCGATCTCGCCGTCTAGAATCGCCTCGAGCAGGCCGGGCATATAATGCTGGACGTGCGTCTGGCCGGTCTTGAGCGTCAGGCCTTTTTCCATGAACGCGCCGAGCGGAAATTTGTCGATGAACCCGCCATAGACCGCCGGCATCGAAACCCGTCCGCCTTTGCGGCAAGCGATGATCGCTTGGCGGATCGAATGCGCGCGGTCGGTGCCGAGAAAGGTCGATGCCTTGATCTGGTCGATGACGTTATCGGCGAAGAAGCCATGCGCTTCGAGACCCACGGCATCGATGCACGCGTCGGGTCCGATGCCGCCAGTCATCTCCATTAGCGCTTCATAGGTTTTCGACTCCTCGAAATTGATCGTCTCGGCGCCGAATTTCTTGGCGAGCTCCAGGCGGTGCGGGAAATGGTCGATCGCGATGACACGAGCGGCTCCCATCAGGAACGCCGATTGCACCGCGAACAGACCGACCGGACCGCAGCCCCAGACCGCGACCGTGTCCCCGGGTTCGATCTCGGCATTCTCCGCCGCCATCCAGCCGGTCGGCAGGATGTCGGACAGGAACAGGACCTTCTCGTCCTCGATACCGTCGGGAATAACGATCGGGCCGACGTCGCTGAACGGAATGCGGACATATTCGGCCTGACCGCCCGAATAGCCGCCGGTCATATGGCTGTACCCGAACAGGCCGCTCATTGGCTGGCCGTACAATTCCTGGGCGATATCCTGATTGTCGGCAGGCAGACCGTTGTCGCAGGCAGAATACTGGTGCTTCGAGCAATGGTAGCAGGCGCCGCAAGCAATGGTGAACGGCACCACGACACGATCCCCCTTCTTCAAGGTCGATTTGGGACCGGTCTCGACCACCTCGCCCATGAACTCGTGGCCGAGGATGTCGCCCGACCGCATTGTCGGGATGAAGCCGTCATAGAGGTGGAGGTCCGATCCGCAGATCGCGGTTGCCGTCACCTTGATGATCGCATCGCGCGGGTTGAGGATTTCCGGATCGTCGACTGTGTCGACGCGGACGTCGTGCTTGCCGTGCCAAGCCAGAGCGCGCATCAGTTCTTTCCTTCTTGCTGGAGGCGGCGATTGCGCGCGCCGGTGGCGATCTCGCCCGTTTCCATCAACTGCTTGAACCGGCGGAGATCGCGGCGCGCCTGGATCGCGGGTTCGCGCTGGAAGATCTTCGCCACCAACTTGCCGATCGTGCCGGCGGGTGGATCGTAGAGAATCGTCGCAGTCACGACGGTGCCGCGATTGCCCGCGTCACGGAAATCAACGCGGCCTGAATTGGGCACACCCGCGCCTTCTTCGGACGCCCAGGCAATGAAAGTATCGTGCCGCTCGTCGGTGATTGCCGAGGTCCACTCGACAGACTTGCCGCCGGGCGCCTTGACCACCCAATGCGAGCGACGGTCGTCAAGCACTTCGATGTGCTCGACATTCTCCATGAAGGTCGCGAGGTTCGCGAAGTCGCGGAAGTAGGCAAACAGCTCGCCGAGCGGTCGATTGATCGTCACCGCCCGGCCGACCAGCGTGTCACCCTTGTTCTCGATCAACGCATCGGTGGCTTTGTCGACGGCAGGCGCCTGCTTCTTTGCAGTGGTCAGCGGCGCGTCATCCGTTTGTGTTTCCGACATACTACTTACTCTCCCGGAAGGTGGTGCCTAATCGTTCCGGGATTTCGAATGTTCCGTTCGTTTACTTTGCGAAATCAATTATTTGCGTAACATGGATCAGTATTGTCAGGCCTTTGGTGCTGCTGCGGGCGCGCGTTCTTCATGGTCACGCGCATTTTTTCATGCGCTTTCCCAGCGGCGGGTGAGCGAGATAGCCAAGTCCGGCCACTTGCCCCCGACAGCACCGTTGGGCTCAGTGTCGGTCGCCAGGCCATAGTCGTTGAGCGCCGTCAGGGACCGGCAGCGACCGCGTCGGCGCGAGCCAAACCGAGACACGTCGCAGGCGCCAGCCGCTCTCTCCATGGTCAGCGCGAGGACATACCCGCCCATCGCGCTCGTCGTCCGCACGCGCTGGCGTTCGCTTGCCTCGTGACGCGCGACGTTCCCCCAGGTCAGACCATGAAGTCCGCTCAAGAGATTGAGTTCCTGCTGCGGCGATAGAGTAAGATCCGGCAATACCCCAGCCCGTTGTTACTATTTCAGTCGAAATGCTCATACCTGCCTGTAGTATTCCGGCCGATGAGCGGCCATCAAGGGGACCACATCGCTGATGTCCGCCTTGGCGGGCGAGCGGCCTCGAACCCTGTCAGTCGGCAACCGGGCCAAACCCGGTCGTTGGTCGACTGGATCGCAGCTATCGTGGCGAGGCGCCCTGAGAGTTACATGGCTCAAGCTGGCCGCGGGAACGCGTATTCAAAGGTCTATGACGGAGCTGCGCAGCGTCTGCAGCGCCGGCACCACAGCATCGCGCGTCAACTGTTGCCCACGGCGCTGCCTTGGAGAATGAGCGATCCGAACTAATTAGAGTTAGCTGGCCTAACCGCCCACTTTGGAGGCTCTAGCGGTCGCTGACTCGCTCTGGATCATCGCTTGCTTGATACAGCGCCGTGTTGAGCTGCAGGGAAGTGAACGGCTTCATGAGGACAGGCACCGCGTCGTCAATCTTCGCAAAGTTCGGTTCGGCATAGCCAGTAATTATGATCGCCGGCAGCGTTTGTCGTATCTCACGGAGCTCTCGGACTAATTGCGATCCCGACAGCCGGGGCATAGCGTAATCACTTAGGACAATATCAAACGCTGTCGGATTCTGGCGAAGCATTTCGAGCGCCACGGAACCTTCGCACGCTTCTGACACATTATGACCGAGGTCCATCAACATAGCTGCCGTGGCGGCGCGGGCGCCTTCGTGGTCGTCTACCAAGAGAACATTGAGAGAGCGATGGTTGCCCTGCGGTTCAGCGCCGGCTGCTGCTTCGTAATCGGTATTTTCGAAAGCTTCTTCAGGCGCTTCGGGCAACCAGATTTCTACACGGGTGCCCTTACCGAGTTCGCTAGTGAGCCGGATCGTGCCGCCGGATTGCTTAGCAAACCCGTAGACCATGCTGAGACCGAGACCCGTCCCTTTGCCGACAGCTTTAGTGGTGAAGAACGGTTCCATAACCTGTTCGATCTGATCGGGGGCGATGCCGCATCCGTTGTCTGACACGGCAAGAACGACGTATCGCCCCGGCTCAAGCAATACGCCGTCGATGTCTGTCGTTGCGCGAACGTCCCGGCTGCTGGCCTCAATGGTAACTGTGCCACCGTCCGGCATGGCATCGCGAGCGTTGATGACCAGATTCATGATCGCGAGTTCGAGCTGCGCCGCGTCGGCGTAGACCGGAGCGAGTTCGTCCTGACGGGACCACAGCAGCTCGACACGACCGCCCAGCGTGTGCGCCAGCAAACTCCCTACCGCCTGTTCGAGCATGGCTACATCTACCGGGGCAGGCTCCAGTTTCTGCCGGCGCGAGAAGGCGAGGAGGTGCCGTACCAACTCCGCACCCTGCTCCGCGGCGTGCCGCGTCATGGATATCAGGCGCTGCTGATCCTCGTCGAGCTGTATACGGCGCTCGATCATACCGATGCCACCGAGAACCGCCGCGAGCAGGTTATTGAAATCATGGGCAATGCCGCCGGTCAGTTGGCCGATCGCATCCATCTTGCGGATCTGGTTCAACTGGTTCTCGAGCTCCCGCCGGTCGGAGATATCGAGCAGCGTTCCCGCATATTCGAGTGGTTCGCCGTTGGCATCATGGACAAGGATCGCCTGGTCGAGAAAGTGCCGATATTCTCCATTGGCACAGCGCCAGCGGTATTCGACCGAATGCGCGCCGCCTTGGCCCCTGGTCGACAATGCAGCGAGGGCCCGGTCGCAATCCTCGGGATGGAGTCGTTCTCGCCAAATCCCGGGCGAGCGTTGGATTTCGTCCAGCGTAAAGCCTGTCAGCATGCTAAAATTGCCGCTGACATATTTGGGCGCGCGCTCGGCCATGCCGACATCTTCGAGATAGAGCGTGATCGGCAACGACGCGATGATCGCCGCCTGGCGTTGTTCGGCGAGACGCAATTGCTGTTCGGCATGTAGCCGCTCAGCATCGGCGCGCAGATTCTCGTCGAGCAACCGCCGTTGCTCCTCGGCGTTGCGCTGCACCTCCTTACGCATGGCGAAAAGGTCGACGAAGACCGCGACCTTCGACCGCAGCACGGTCGGCTCGACCGGTTTGAATACATAGTCGACGGCGCCCATTGCATAGCCGCGCAGGAGATGTTCCATCTCCTTGTTGACGGCAGATAGGAACACGATCGGTACGCGCCGGGTCTGGACGCGGGCGCGCACCAGTTTTGCGGTCTCGTAGCCGTCGATGCCGGGCATATAGACGTCGAGCAGGATGACGGCGAACTCTTCGCGGAGAAGATGTCTGAGCGCTTCCTCGCCGGAGCGCGCGACGACGATTTCCGCAAGGTCCTCTAGGACATTGCTGATGGCGACAAGATTGTGTTCGTCGTCGTCGACCAGCAGGACACGAGCCGGTTCAACCAGCGACGCCTCGGGATTCCGTGCCTCCGCAACGCCGGAGTTCACGCCCATCGTCGGCGAGATCGGTGCGACGCGCCGCATATCTCAAGCGCTCCCCGCAGCTATCAGGCCTGAGGACTGCTGGGCCTCGCGGGAGCGCGCGATCCACACGCGTAATAACGCGAGCAAAAGATCGATGTCGACGGGCTTGGCGATATAATCCGACGCGCCAGCGTCGAGGCACTTCTGGCGATCGCCCTTCATCGCTTTGGCAGTCACCGAAATGAGTGGCAGACTGGCAAGGGCGGGACGATTGCGGATCTGCCGCATCGTCTCATACCCATCCATCTCGGGCATCATGATGTCGATCAGCGCGATATCGACATCCGCGGTCTGTTCCAGAATGACGATCCCGTCATGCCCGCGTTCCGCGTGGAGGACCTCGACGCCATAGCTTTCAAGCACGCTGGTGAGCGAGTATATGTTGCGGATATCGTCGTCGACGATGAGTATCTTGGCGCCAATTAACTCAGGCAGGCTACGGACCCCAGGCGCGATTTGCGCATCGGGAATCAACTCGACGACGACCTTATCGCCGTCGATCTGCTCGGCGAGTGCGCGAAACACGCCCGCTAACCTATCGTTGTCGGCCGGCTTTTCGGTCACGCCCACGGCGCCCAGATCAGTCGCTTGGGCCACCTTCTCTGCGCCTGAAATGACGTGAATCGGGATGTGGCGTGTCTGCGGATCGTGCCTCAGCAGATCAAGCAGGACAAAGCCGTCGATATCCGACAAACCGAGATCGAGGGTAATCGCATTCGGTTGAAGCTTGCGCGCAAGCGCGAGCGTGCCGGCGCCGGCTGCTGAGACCACTCCTTTCAGGCCAACGCCCCGCGCCACGTCGAGCAGGATTGACGCAAACGTCGGGTCGTCCTCCACGATCAGGACGAACGGGGAACCGTCGAGCGAGTCGCGATCGTCGCTGAGGTCGAACGTGCTCGGCAACGCTGGCGGCACCATCGCGCCGCTATTGTCGTAGCGCGCTTGGCTGGTTTCGTGCGCCAAGGTAACGGGCGCGATCGCTTGAAGCGGAACGAACAAGGTGAAGGTAGACCCTTTGCCCGAGGTCGATCGGACCTGAAGCTCGCCACCGAGTAAGCGGGCGATTTCGCGGCTGATCGAGAGCCCGAGGCCAGTGCCGCCATATTTACGGCTGGTCGTACCGTCGGCCTGCTGGAATGCTTCGAAGATGAGCTTCTGCTTATCCTGGGGGATGCCGATCCCGGTATCGGTGACGGCAATTTCGATCGCGCGGTCGACGCCGCGCAAAACCGGGTGATTGGTGCTCCATCCGCTCTCCGCGGTACGGACCGCAAGCGTGACCGATCCCTGCGAAGTAAATTTGAAAGCGTTGGACAACAGATTGAGGACGACTTGCTGGAGTCTCTTCTCGTCCGTCCGGATCGTCGCAGGCAAAGCGTCGTCGAATTCGACGATGAACTCCAGATTTTTGTCGGCGGCGAGCTGGCGGAATGTCCTATCCATGTGCTGCCGCAGTGCGTGCATCGGCATCTCGCCAATTTCGATCGAAACCGTACCGGACTCGATTTTGGAGAGATCGAGGATATCGTTGATTAGGTTCAGCAAGTCGGAGCCAGCCGAATTGATTGTGCGAGCGAAGTCTACCTGCTTATCGTTCAAGTTGCCCTGCGGGTTGTCCGAGAGCAGCTTCGATAGGATTAGCAGAGAGTTGAGCGGGGTGCGTAGCTCATGGCTCATGTTCGCCAGGAATTCAGATTTGTATTTCGACGTGAGTGCGAGTTGCTCCGCCTTCTCCTCAAGCGCGCGCCGCGCCATCTCGATCTCTAGATTCTTGGCCTCGACCTGCTTTTTTTCGTTCTCGAGCAGCTGCGCCTTCTCCTCGAGCTCCTCGTTGGTGTTATGCAGCTCCTCCTGTTTCGTGGTCAGCTCGGTCTGGCGTGCCTGGAGTTCCTGGGTCAGCAACTGCGATTGCTTCAACAGCCCTTCGGTACGCATCGTCGCGGCAATCGTGTTGAGCACGATGCCGACTGACTCCATCAATTGATCGAGGAAATTCTGGTGGGTTTCGTTGAATTCGCTGAAAGAAGCCAGCTCGATCACCGCCTTCACCTCATCCTCGAACAAGGCAGGCAGGATCGTGACGTTCGCCGGGCGGGCTTCGCCCAGACCGGAGCCGATCTTGATGAAGTCGGCGGGTACGTCTTCGAGCAGGATCGGGCGCTTGTCGGCGGCTGATTGGCCGATCAGCCCCTCGCGCAGCCGGAAGACCGGTTTAAGCGCCTCGCGGCTTTCCGCCCCGTAGCTCGCCGCCAGTTCCAACACGGCGTCGTCGCCGTCCCGATTGGTGACGTAGAAAACCCCGTATTGCGCCCCCACCAATGGCGCGAGCTCGGACATGATAAGGTTCGAAACTGTAGACAGGTCGCGCTCGCCCTGCAGCATTCGGCTAAAGCGGGCGAGGTTCGTCTTTAGCCAATCCTGCTCCGCGTTCTTTAGTGTCTGATCCTTCAGGTTGCGGATCATTTCGTTGATATTATCCTTTAGCGCGGCCATCTCGCCCGAGGCTTCCACCGCGATCGAGCGGGTCAAGTCACCCTTAGTCACCGCGGTCGCCACATCCGCGATCGAGCGCACCTGATTGGTTAGGTTGGCAGCGAGCTGGTTGACGTTGTCGGTCAAGTCGCGCCACAGGCCGGCCGCGCCCGGCACGCGGGCCTGGCCACCGAGCTTGCCCTCGATACCGACTTCTCGCGCCATGTTGGTGACCTGATCTGCGAAGGTCGCGAGGGTTTCGATCATCAGGTTGATGGTCTCAGCGAGCGTGGCGATCTCGCCCTTGGCATCCAGCGTTAGCTTCCGCTTTAAGTTGCCCTGCGCCACCGCGGTGACGACGTCTGCGATGCCGCGCACCTGGTTGGTCAGATTGGTCGCCATCAAATTGACGTTGTCGGTCAGGTCCTTCCATGTGCCGCCGACGCCCGGGACTTTCGCCTGTCCCCCCAGCTTGCCTTCGGTGCCGACCTCACGGGCGACGCGAGTCACTTCGCTCGCAAAGCCGTTGAGCTGGTCAACCATGGTGTTGATCGTGTCCTTGAGTGCGAGGATCTCGCCCTTCACGTCCACGGTGATCTTCTTGGACAGGTCACCCCTTGCGACTGCGGTGGTGACCTCCGCGATGTTGCGCACCTGACCGGTCAGATTGTCGGCCATAAGGTTGACGTTGTCGGTGAGGTCTTTCCACGTGCCGGCAACGCCACGCACGTTCGCCTGACCGCCCAGCTTGCCTTCGGTGCCAACCTCTCGCGCGACGCGGGTCACTTCGGAGGCGAATGAATTGAGCTGGTCGACCATCGTGTTGATGGTGTTCTTCAGCTCAAGGATTTCGCCCTTCACGTCGACCGTGATCTTCTTCGACAAATCGCCGAGCGCTACCGCCGTCGTCACCTCTGCGATATTACGCACCTGACCAGTGAGATTGGCGGCCATGGCATTGACGTTGTCGGTCAGGTCTTTCCACGTGCCGCCGACGCCGGGCACCTGTGCCTGGCCGCCGAGTTTTCCATCCGACCCGACTTCGCGCGCCACGCGCGTCACCTCTGAGGCGAACGCATTGAGTTGGTCGACCATCACGTTGATGGTATTTTTCAGCTCGAGGATTTCGCCCTTCACGTCCACGGTGATCTTCTTGGAAAGGTCCCCCGACGCCACCGCTGTCGTCACTTCGGCGATGTTGCGTACCTGACCGGTTAGGTTGGTCGCCATCGCGTTGACGTTATCGGTCAGGTCGGCCCAGGTGCCGGCAACACCCGGCACCTCGGCTTGCCCTCCGAGCTTTCCTTCGGTGCCGACCTCGCGTGCGACGCGGGTAACCTCGCTGGCGAACCCGTTGAGCTGATCGACCATCACGTTGATCGTATCTTTGAGCTCGAGGATTTCGCCCTTCACGTCGACCGTGATTTTCTTGGACAAGTCGCCGCGCGCAACCGCCGTCGTCACCTCCGCGATGTTGCGGACCTGGCCGGTTAGGTTAGCGGCCATCAGATTGACGTTATCGGTCAAGTCGGCCCAGGTGCCGGCCACGCCCGGCACCGCGGCCTGGCCGCCGAGCTTGCCTTCGGTACCGACCTCGCGGGCGACCCGCGTCACTTCGCTCGCAAAGCCATTGAGCTGATCGACCATCACATTGATCGTGTCTTTGAGCTCGAGAATTTCGCCCTTAACGTCGACCGTTATTTTCTTAGACAAGTCGCCACGGGCCACTGCGGTGGTCACCTCTGCGATGTTGCGCACCTGGCCAGTGAGGTTGTCGGCCATCAGATTGACGTTGTCGGTCAGGTCCTTCCAGGTTCCAGCGACGCCGGGTACCTGCGCTTGGCCGCCGAGCTTGCCCTCGGTGCCGACCTCTCGGGCGACCCGCGTCACTTCGCTCGCAAAGCCGTTGAGCTGATCGACCATCACGTTGATGGTATTTTTCAGCTCGAGAATTTCTCCCTTTACGTCGACCGTGATCTTTTTGGACAGATCGCCCTTGGCGACCGCCGTCGTGACCTCCGCGATGTTGCGGACCTGGCCGGTGAGGTTTGCGGCCATGAGGTTTACATTGTCGGTCAGGTCCTTCCAGGTGCCGCCAATACCTGGCACCTGCGCCTGGCCGCCCAGCTTGCCCTCCGTGCCGACCTCTCGGGCGACGCGGGTTACTTCCGAAGCGAAAGCGTTGAGCTGATCGACCATCACGTTGATGGTATTTTTCAGCTCGAGAATTTCGCCCTTCACCTCAACCGTGATTTTCTTCGACAGGTCGCCAGACGCCACTGCCGTTGTCACCTCGGCGATGTTACGAACCTGGCCAGTGAGGTTCGTCGCCATGGCGTTGACGTTGTCCGTCAAATCCTTCCAGGTGCCGGCGACCCCCTTAACTTTCGCTTGGCCGCCCAGCTTGCCCTCGGTGCCGACCTCGCGGGCGACACGCGTCACTTCTGAGGCGAAGGATGCGAGCTGCTCCACCATGGTGTTCACTACTTTGCCGATGCGCAGGAATTCGCCGCGCAGCGCGCGACCGTCGATTTCGACGCTCATGCCTTGTGACAGATCGCCCTTCGCGACCGCGCCGATGACGCGCGCCACCTCTGCGGTAGGCTGCACCATGTCCTCGATCAGTTCGTTTAGGGCGCGCAGCTTCACTTCCCAGCCGCCGGTTGCCCCGCGGACATGCCCGCGCTGATTGATCTTGCCTTCTTTTCCCACGACACGGGAGAGTCGTGCGAACTCGCTGGTCATTTGCTCTTCGAGGCTCACCACCTCATTGAACAACGTCGCGATCTCGCCGTCAGTACCGGAAAGATCCTCCGGCAATCGAACGGAAAAATCTCCGCGCCGTAAACTACGGAGCGCGGTGATGAGCTGACGGCGATCCAGCTTGTCGGAAGATTGGTCTGTTTGCACTCGCGGCTCCAGGCATCTCCCCCCCAATTCACTCTGGCGGCACCCCGAGCCGCATTGTTGCTATATAACGAAGATTGGGAGTTTAGTTGTAAAAATAGCTTAACTTGGAGCAGTCGGAAGGCTGGGTTGCGTTACGAGTTTCTGCCGCTAGGAACGCTGCAAAGCGGCTCAATATCAGGGAGATACCCCGGAAAATGCCCGCGCGGCACGATGTCTCCGGTTTTATCCGCTCCACTTTCCGCTCGGTTTGGGCGCTCGAAGTGATGTGCCTCTTGCGCAATGACGCAGACCGAGAATGGCAGCGCAGCGAATTGGTCGCGTCAATGCGCGCCAGCGATCTCGTAATCGATCAAAGTCTCGTCTCGCTGATCGCTGGCGGGCTGGTGGTGACGACGTCGGATCAGGCCGTACGATACCAGCCAGCGAATGAATTATTGGACGCTCTGGCGGGGGAGGCCGCAGCGCAATATGCGAGCAGCCCCGACAAGGTGCGGCGCTTGATAGTAAGTGCGGCTCATGGCGGGTTGACAGCGTTCGCGGACGCGTTCCGCATGAGAGGGGATTGAGCGGGTGGGAAATCTCGTTCCGGCGATCGTCTATATCCTGTGCTTCGTAACAAGTGCAGCCTGCGCATGGCTACTCGGTAAGACGTGGCGGAAGACGCGGCTGTCGCTGCTCTTCTGGAGCGCCCTGTGCTTCGTGCTGTTGGCGGGCAATAATCTTTTCCTGATCCTCGATATGATTGTCTTTGCCGACGTGGATCTTCGACTGCCCAGGGCGTTATTATCGCTGGGCGCGGTAGGTGTACTCCTTTTTGGGTTTATCTGGAGCCAGGGGACGGAGACGTGACGTTGCTGGATTTTATTTCGGGCGCCACTACCATGGGGTTTTTCCTGGCGGGGGTCTTCTTCCTTCGCTTCTGGCGCAACACCGATGACCAGCTCTTCCTTTGGTTTGCGGTTGCGTTTTCGCTGCTTGGTCTGGCGCACGGTCTTCTGACGTTCAGCGGCATGCCCGTCGAGGAGAGAAGCTGGATCTACCTGGTGCGGCTTGCCGCGTTCCTTATCATCCTGGGTGCGGTTGTTAGAAAAAACTTGGCGCCCCACTAGGAGTAACGCGCCAGCAACACGCCCAATCTCCCACCCCAGCCGAGCCAGGCGGGTTCTATAAAGCGGATTGGATGGTTTGCTGTCGCCCGTGCCAAGCATCTCGCCAAACTCTCTTACTAGGGGGTGCAGATCATTGTCTCGGTCGCAGCAGAGGCGGGCTCACAACCAAGATCCACGTCGTCGTTGACGCGCAGGGCCTTCCGATCCGGCTCGGCCTGACCGCCGGGCAGACGCACGACGGGCAGATCGCCGACCGCCTGCTCGACCATCTCGGCCCGCGCACCATCGTGCTGGCGGACAAGGCTTATGATGCGGACCGCATCCGCGAGCTGATCCAGGACCAGGGTGCCACGCCCAACATCCCGCCGAAGAGCAACCGCAAATGGAAACCCTGCTTCAGCAAGCGGCTCTACCGCGAGCGGAACTTGATCGAGCGGTTCTTCTCGAAGCTCAAGCACTTCCGGCGCGTCGCCACCCGCTACGACAAACTAGCCGCCAACTTTCTCGCCATGATTCAACTCGCCTCCATGCGGCTGTGGCTGCGGGCTTATGAGTCTACGGCCTAGGGTCAGCCCCGCTAGAACGATCAACAGCGCCAGGAGGACGCGACGCCGCATCGATCACTCTTGGAATATTGCCGGCGTGCCCGGCCTGATCATCAAAGCTAGCCGCGCCACGTCCCAGTTGGTCAAACGGATGCAACCATGGCTTTCAGCACGTCCGATGGTCGTCGGTTCTGCCGTGCCGTGGATGCCGTAGTGCGGAATATTGAGCGCGAGCCATGCGACCCCGACCGGGCCGTTCGGTCCGGCTGGCAGCGTCTTCTTCGCATCGCCCGGCTTCGCATCCCAGAACAATGCGGGATTGTAATGAAAGGTCGGGTTGTAATCGAATGCCCCGACCTTCCACGATCCCAATGGCAGTGGATCGTGCTCGCTACCCATCGTGGCTTGAAACTGAGCGATCAGATTGCCTTGTTTATCGAGCACACGAAGCACCTGATCCGACTTGTCGACGACAATTGACGCGCCTTTTGGCGAGTTCGCGTCAACATTGAGATTGTTCAGGGTGGCGCGCCAGGTTTCTGGAAGTTTGGCGTCATATGCTCGCGAGGTCGGCAAGGCATTGGGAAACACAACCGGGGTTCCCGGCACCAGTCTGGTGTAGGGGCTGTTCAGTGCGAGCAGCACCTGTGGCGTCGTGTGGAACATTTCCGCCAGTTTCTCCATCGGAGACCGATAGCTAAATGCTGGCAACGCTGCCTGCTGCTGAGGATCGCTCGGAATGGGATTTACATAGGGTCCGGCAAGAGCCTCAGCCGACAATCGCAGGGTCTTGGTGGCGCGCCACGACGCGTATTTCTGCAAAATGGCCAACGTGGCGTCATCCACCTTGCCGGTCTGCGGCAACCCACGCGATTCCTGGAAGCCCTTGAGCGCCACGGCCATCGACTTGCCCGGCTTGCCGTCCAGGACTCCGGGCGAGAAACCGAGATGGTCGAGGATCACTTGCACGTGGAGCAAGCCGAGACTGACCTTTGGCGCCTCCGCCTTTTTCGTCGTTTCGGTCGGTGCGGCGCCGACGAGGCTCGAGGAGGCAAGGACCAGACAGGCGGCAGCGATAGCGGGACGTCGCATCTGTTAAAGCTCCTGGATACTCGGACGCTAAGTCAACGATAGATCACCGTGTTGTTTCCGACACGAACGGCAGTTTGCCCGTTTTTGGTCGCTCGGTCGGATCTCAGAAGCGGCCGCTCGCTCATCTCGCTCGTCCGGCACGGCGATCGCGCCGATGCTTGCGAGCGTGTGTACAGCGAACTGCTGAACGACGGGACATTGGCGTCATATCGCCAGTGGGCATTCGTATAGCTTTGTCCAGCGGAGCAAATTACGTCGTAATATGCGTTGTGGACGATCCTCACATCTGAGTTGCCTAGGCAGTGTAAAGGCCGTGCAGATTTTTCCCGGCCAGCGCCTTGCGGCGGTGAGTGAGAGGGGCTGGCGCAGGAATGCCGTCGGCTATATTTCCGGAGTACACGGGAGAGTGCCGTTCCCGAGGTCTCCGACGTCGCGCTCAGCTTCCGGCGGCGGGGCGCGATGCGCCGGAGATCAATGCATCCTGAGCCGCGATGACTTCGGCGATTTTTGCGTCAGCAAGCGGCGTCGAGAAAGCCAAGCCGAACCGGCGGTCTTCCCTCCACACTACACGCGCGGATAACAGATCGCCGCCGCACCACACCCGGACATTGGTGCCGGGCGCCGGCGCGTCCTGCGAATAGAGAAGGGCACCGCCAACGGAGAGGTTTAGCAAGTGAGCCCGGTTCTCTAATCCTGCCACGCTGACGTTAGTCGGTTGAAACAACTTGTAGCGCGGTGCGGCGCGCAAATGATGCGCGCCATCGAGACGACTTCCCATAACTTCCCCGCTGATCAGATACGTGCAGAAAGTCTCGGACCGGCGCATTGTTCCGTTGAATAAGACTAAGCTGCTCTTAAGTATAATGTTTTCGTCGCCGATGGACGGTCCGGGGCCGGGTAATTATGACAGCGGCAAAACGCATCCGCGAGAGAGCAATGGTCCAAGCATCGGCATGCCTGCCATCGTGTGTGCGCCGCGAGCACCTGCAAGGCTGGGCGACGAGAAGTGACTGTGGGCGAGTTAACGCGCTTGGGCTAACTTGATCTCCGCGGCTGAGAGGCAATTCGTGTAGCTTCGAAAGTTACGGGTGCTCGATCGACGTGGACGGCAATGTCAAGGATGGGCGGACGCCTGCCTATGTCGGCGACCTCGAGCGCCGCATGGCCGAATTACCGGTTCAACGTTATGTATGGGGATCCAGCGCAGGGCCCGAGGTTTCCGAGCTGGAGACGGTGCGGCGCGAGTAGGTCAAGTTCAAGATTGGGATGCTTCGCGTTCGGTAAGAGACTTTCAGGGCAAAGCGCGATCGGCGGTTGACCGTGACTGGAGAAAACTTCCTGATTTGGTTCGCCTTGGTGGTGACGGCGGCTGATGCGCCTGAGGATAGGCGGGACGCTCGCCTGACGTGATTGCGAAGCTGCGCATCTATAGAGTGCGAGGACGTGATCAGCCGCGCGTTCAAATATCCACTTGGGAGCGCAAAAAGACAATCCGATCCGCTGCCTCAACCAGCGCGTCATATGACCTGGCCATAGTTTCCAGTGTCTCTTTGATTTCTGGGTTGGTCGCCTTCGCGGCATAATCTCTAATGTCGCGTGCACGTCGCGCGTAATAGTCGCGTTGTTCGGGCGTAGGCATAATGAGGAGAATATCGCACTGATAGGTCGTGTACACTAACGCATGTCAAGGTATCGACTGTCGGTAGCGCCCGGCTTTGTGCGGGGGTTTTCACAAGCTGTTCATACGGTCGCCACAGCATGCTTCGTGGTCGACCATGATGGTGCCATCTCTGGACCCATTTCTAATGGTCGCAACCCGGCGTGTCGCGTTGAAAAACTAGGGGGCGGTACACTGAATTCGTGGAGTGAGCAGTCGCGCTAGCGATCGCTATCCTCTCGATATTTCAGCAAACATCGGTCGCCTGTGGAATTATTACTAGCGCGCTGGCCCTTGTTACTGCCGGGTCTCTCAATGCAACAGGGTACCGCGTCGGGAAATAGCGGTCGTTCCGCGAGATCTGATAAAAATCGACCTGATATCCAGCAAGGCGTGGGGCCTTAGTGTGCCTTGGGGGTTCGCGGCGCCGAGGTGCGGAAGAGCGGCGCTTCCCTGATGCAACCGCCCAAGCATGCGGTTATCAGCGCGATCGGCAGTGCGCGGATTCCTCAGGCGACGATCCGCACCGGGACGCCCTTTGCCGCCGGTGTCTTCGACTCCTCGTCATGATACCAGAGCGGAATCAGTGGGTTCATTTCCGGATAATAGGCGCCGACGCAGCCGCGCGGCAGCAGGAATGGCGTGACGGTCAGACCGCCTACGCGCCGGTCGACACCATCGTCGGCATCGCTCACGAGTTCGACGACCTGACCCTCTGCCAATCCGGCCGCGACGATGTCTTCCGGATGCATCAGCACGACGTCGCGAGTCCCCTCGATACCCCGCAGCCGATCCGAATAGCCATAGATCGTGGTGTTGAATTGGTCGTTCGATCGTAGCGTCATCAGGCGATAACGGCCTGCTTTGTCGGCGAACCCAACCGACCTCATATTCTTGGGAACGGTGAACTGCGCCTTGCCGCTCTTGGTCTTCCAAACGCGCTCGCGCGCCGCATTGCCGCGATAGAAACCGCCAGGGGTGAATACACGCTTGTTGAAGTCGTGAAATTCCTCCGGATAGGTCTGCTCGATCAGGTCGCGGATCTTCGCATAGTCGCCGGTCCAGTCGTCCCAGTCGACTTTGGGATTGGGCGCTAGCGTCGCCTTAGCCATCCCGGCCACGATTGCGATTTCGGACAACAAATGCTTCGATGCCGGCCTGTTCTTGCCGAGGGATCCATGGATACAGGACAGCGAATCCTCCATCGTCACCGATTGCTCGCCGCTCGCCTGGACGTCCTGCTCCGATCGCCCGAGGCAGGGGAGCAGGTATGCGACCTCCCCGTTGATCAGGTGGCTGCGGTTGAGTTTGGTCGCGATCTGGACGGTCAGTCGCATCTTGGTCCACGCCGCTTCCATCTGCTCGCGTTCGGGGATCGCGCGCACGAAATTGCCGCCAAGACCCACGAACGCCTTGACCGTGCCCGACAAGATGCCTTCACACGCCTTGACGGTGTTCATCCCCTCTTCGCGCGGCGGCTCGAACCCGAACAGTTCGGCGATCTTGTCGAGCGGCACGAGTTCGGGCTTCTCGGAGATGCCGACGGTGCGCTGACCCTGGACGTTGGAATGGCCGCGGACCGGCGAGATGCCGGCGCCGTCGCGCCCGATATTACCCTTGAGCAGCCAGAGATTGGTCAGCATCGCGAGATTGTCGAATCCGTGGACTTGCTGCGTCATTCCCATGCCGTACAGACAGATCGAGCGATGCGATTCGACGTAGATTTGCGCCGCCGCCTCGATGTCGGCGCGTTTTAGCCCGCTCTCGCGCTCGACTTCGTCCCAACTCGTCAGGTCCGCCTTGGCCTTGATCTCCTCAAACCCGATCGTGTGCTGCTTGATGAAATCGACGTCGAGGACGTGCCGCTTCTCGTTCGCCCACTTCTTCTCCTCGACCTCGAGGACGTGCTTGATCATTCCCATGATCGCCGCGATGTCGCCGCCCGATTTGACCTGAAGATAAAGAGTGGAGATCGAGGTTTCCTTCGACGTCAGCATCTCCGTCGGACTTTGTGGGTTCTTGAAAACCTCAAGACCCTTTTCACGGATCGGGTTGAACGTCACGATCTTGACGCCGCGCTTGACCGCTTCCTGCAGCGGGTGGAGCAGCCGTGGGCTGTTGGTCCCGGGGTTCTGTCCGAAGAAAAACATCGCGTCGCAAAGATGAAAATCACTGAGTACGCACGTGCCGACCGGCGATCCGATCAGCTTTTTGAGCGCGACCGAGGTCGTCTCGTGGCACATATTCGAGCTGTCGGGCAGGTTGTTATGGCCATATAGCCGAGCGAACAGCGCGTAGAGATAGCTGGTCTCGAGACTGGCGCGGCCCGATGAATAGAATACCGCCGATGCCGGATCGATCGCGCGCAACTCGCGGCCAATCCCCTCGAACGCTTCCGCCCACGAGCAGGGGACGTAGGTGTCGGTGGCGCGATCGAAGCGCATCGGGTGGGTGAGACGACCTTGCTGCTCGAGATCGTGGTCCTTCCATGCTTTGAGCTCTGTCACCGAGTGTTTGGCGAAGAAGTCAGGAGTGCAGCGCCTTGTGGTGAGTTCCCACAAAGTCGCCTTTGCGCCATTCTCGCAGAATTCGAACGCGTGCGGATGGGCCGGCTTAGTCCAGGCGCAAGACACGCACATGAAACCCTTGACCTTGTTCTGCCGGCGCAGCGTGTCGAGGGCAGCCGGAGACGCACGCTCGCGCCACGCTGTATCGACGATTCCGCGGAGCGATCCCCAACCGCCTTCGGCGCCGTCATAGTGAACGGTCTCTTCTTCGTCGGCCATCCAGCGTCCTTTCGGTTGGTACACGCAACTTGCTCGAGGCTGTTTTCGGAAGTGCATGGGAGCATCCACCGAGATGGGGGATTTGCCGAAAAACTTTCGCCTGGATGCGCTAACGCAGCGACGCGAGCGCAGGTTCAACCCAGCAGCGGTGCTGCGGTATTCCGAGGAGTCGGCCGGGTCTGTTGAGTGATCGCGTGGCGACGTTCGGAGGACAGGTTTCCAGGCTGAAGCGTTCCTGGCGCGTGGCTACCGGGGCTCCTTGTCCAAATACAGATATTCGGTTGAGAATTCTGCGGTGCGGCGCATTTGAGCCAAGTCTCCGATCACGACGCGTCTGCTGCGAAACTGGACGATCTTCTGATCTCTAAGATCTCTCAGGGTCCGGTTGAGATGGACGGCCGTCATCCCCAAGCACTCGGCGAGATCGACTTGGGTGAGCGCCAGGTCGAAGCCGTTGTCGTCTGCCAGCCCGACAATGCCGAGCCGGACGTGAAGCTCGCAGAACAGATGCGCTGTCCGGGAGATAGCCGATCGCCGACCCAGCGACAGTACCCATTCGCGATGCACAGCAGCGTCCAGATTGGTGGTAAACCAATAGACCCGCGTCAGGTGAGGTGATTCCTCCGTTACCCGCTTCAAGTCGCTATGATCCACCGTCGCGATGGTACAGGGCGTCAACGCCATGATGTTGTGATCGAGACTCTTGAGCGTGAAGCTGTGCAGATCCACGAAATCGCCGGCGACATGCAGCTCAGTTATCTGCCGCGTGCCGTTCGCCAGGTCTTTATATCGGCACATCATGCCTTCGAGTAGTAGGGTCGAGCGCGACAGAAGATCGCCACCGCGGATGACGGTTTGCTTTGCGGCAACTTCGGTCGGCGGCGATACGAATGAGCGGATCAGGCTTTCCTCGGCTTCGCTAATTTCATAGCGTGCACGCAGCTTGAGCAAATGCTTGTCGATCATTTCGCCTGATTTACCGTCACGGCATCGCTGAAAGGAATGGAGAAAAGTATTTCGCCGTTCTCATTCAACACCTCCAGCCGACCATCCAGATCGATCGACCCGCGCGCAACCTCGGCTCCCAAGAGCGATCTGATGCCTAAGACCGCTTCCCTCTTTGCTTCACCGCTATTCGCAAATTCGCGTCCTTCCTCGTCGCGGGTCACTCCCGATCCATTGTGCAGTTCAAAAAAGTAGCGAGCCATGGCTAATCCGCGCTTAGGTCAACAGCACCGTCCGAACAGTGTGTCGGCAGCGCGCGCGGCTACAACACGAATTCGGTGACTGTGTTCCAGCGGCACTTGGCATATTGATGCATCAAGTAAGGCTTGCCTCTCCTTTGCTATCCGGTGTTGAGGAAGCGATCCCATCGCGGGGCGCCGGATGGGATCACCTGACTACCTCGACACCGCGACGCCCGATGGTGCGACATACCGACGGAAGTTCCCGCCCTTGTCTGGGCAGCCGACCCTCTCAACGCGGGCGAGAAGCAGGTGTTCTTTGCCCCAATCGACGTCGAGCAAGTGTTGTCGTCAGGGTGTCGGATGTCGCAAAGCGAGTTTTTAGACAGGGCGCAATTGCCCTAGAATGTCGCGTGGGGAAGCGCGTTGCTGACGTTACCAATTTGCGACTGGCAGGGTCGTCAGTTGCCTCAGCACGACGGCCTACAGCTGGGGCGCCATCTCCTTCTCCCACCAGCCCCGCGTATTCACGCCAGCGGCGCCAGCCAACACTTCCAGCTCTGCGATTTCGTCGCCGCTCAGTCCGACCTTGGCGGCTCGCACGAACCCGTCGACCTGAGTGGGGTTCGTAACACCGATAATCGGCGTCGTGCCCTTCGAGATTGCCCAGGCGATCGCAACTTCGGAAGCGGCGACGCCGCGCTCCTCGCCCATCGAGGCAAGCCGGTCGGTCAGCGCCGTCAGTTGGGGCAGCATGCCATTATAGATCTTGGCACGCTCGGTTCCCTCGGGAAGAGGCACCTCGGGACTGTATTTGCCGCTCAGCGCACCCTGCTCGAGTACCATATAGGCGAGGAAGGGAATCTCCTGATCGCGGCAATAATCCAAAATGCCAGCGCGCTCGCTGCCGCGGTGGAGGAGGCTGTAATGGCCCTGGATGGCGTCGACCGTAAAACCGGCTTTCCCGAGGATCCGGCTAGCCTGTTCGATTTCCCTCAGATTGTGGTTCGAGAGACCAACATGCTTGACCTTCCCGCTTTCGAGCAGCGGGACCACGAGCGGTGTCCATCGGGCGACGTCCAGAGGATTATAAATCCAGTACAGGTCGATGAATGCGACACCAAGACGGGCTAGGCTCTGGTCCAGCATGTCGGCGACGGGATTTTCGCCGGGGCCCGCCGCCTGAGGCGTGAACTTCGTGGAGAGTCGATAATCGCTGCGGGGGAAACGGCTCAAAACCTTTCCCAAGACAGTTTCTGCGCGGCCCATGCCATATACGGCCGCCGTATCCCACAGGTCTAAGTCTGCCGCGAGCGCCCTGTCGGCGATGACGTTGAGGCCCGCCTCCGTAAGACCGCTGCCGAAATAGCCCTCTCCAGGCTCGCCGCTGTCACCCCAAGCCCAGGTACCCAGTACAACCTTCGGCGTCGTGAAAGAATCCATCATCAAATGCGCTCCAAATGTCTTTTGCCGCTCGATTTTTTTGCTCGCGAGGGCACGCCTCTCTGGGACTGCGCGCTGATAAAGAGGTAGTCCGATCCACTGAGATTTATGCCCAATCCTACAAATGGAGCGAAAAATGGTCGCGGCCGAATTGCGCACATGCGAGTGTCGCACGATGCAAGTTCTGTCCGAAATTGTATCGATTATCGACCGGCACACGCCCAAAGACGGCTTTCACGCCACGCTGATGGAGCGCGTGACGCTTGCTCGATCCTCCACGGTCACGATGCCAATGCCGAATGTTTATCGGCCGCAACTCTGCCTCGTCGTTCAAGGGCGAAAGGACATCACGCTTGGCGATCACGTCTTCAGATACACGCCGGGTCGGTACGGGATCGTCACATACGAGCTGCCGGCAGTCGGGCATGTGGTGGAAGCGAGGCCCGACCACCCCTATCTTTGTCTGTATCTCGACTTCGATCCGGTGATGCTGGGCGAGTTGGCGTTGCGTGTCCCACCCGATCCCGGCACCGCGGCGCCGCCAATTGGCAAGACGGTGGCGGACGCCAGCGCCGGTCTGCTGGACGCGACGCTCCGCCTACTTCTTTTGCTCGACGACCCTGCCGCGCAGCCCATACTCGGGCCGCTCGCAGAACAGGAAATCCTGTACCGTCTCCTCGCCGGCCCGGACGGCGCCAGGATGCGCCAAGTCACCACCGGGCAGGGTCCGCTCGCGCAGATCGCTCGCGCGATTGCCCTGATCGGAAGGAATTTCCGCGGGCGGCTGAATATCGATCGTCTCGCCGACGAAGTGGGGATGAGTCCTTCTAGCTTCCATGCGCATTTCCGCTCGGTCACGGCCATGACGCCACTGGCGTTCCAGAAGCAGCTTAGACTCCAGGATGCTCGCAGTCTCATGCTCGTCAACGGCCTTGACGTCGCCTCCGCGGCGCTGAGTGTTGGATACGAGAGCCCCTCACAATTCAGTCGTGAGTATCGCCGCCAGTTTGGCGAACCGCCGGCTCGCGACATAGCCCGGCTGCGTGCCGCCCCGAACCTGGTAGCCGTGGCTTGAGCACGAGCGGCAGCTTTCGAGACGTGCTACCAACGATCCCGATGGCTGCAGGTATCGCGCAGCCCGCCTGCGCGATCTGCCGGAGCCATTCCTCTGGCGGCCCCTGCGGACTATACCGGCTCCTAGGTCTTTTTAGCGCAATCGCGGCTTCTACTGCCACCCCTTAAGGCCGTCGCAGTGCCTCCAATGTGAGCCTCGTTACCGTCATAAGCATGGTCCGGTAGTCCGAGCGATCGAACCTTACATGCTCGACTCTATATTCGGCATGCACTCCGATCATCATGCTGAGTATGGTTGCCGCCGTATGATTGGCCATCTCGACGGCTACGCCGAGCTCTTCAACGATCTCGTCCCGAATCATGTCGCGGATGTGCGCATGGAAGTCCGCGTAGATCGGGCGCACGACGTCGTTACTGCTCTGCTCCAACATCATGCGCGCGAAGAATTCCGCGGTCGGATTGTCGTCGAAGACGTTATCCAGCTTCTCCATCAAGGCCAACGTGCCGACGTGAACCCCAGTGGGGACCAAGACCTTAGCCTTCTCAAGAGCCTCATCGAGGCACGCCTTGAGCAGCCCGCTCTTCGTCTGGAAATGAAAGAACACGGTCGCCTGACTGTAGCCTGCCGCTTCTGCGATGTGCTCGGTCGACGTCGCCTTGAAACCTTGACGCCCGAATAGCCGGATCGCGGCCTCCAGAATCTTGCGGCGGGCCTCCTCTGGGTTTTTCGAGACGCCGCGGGTTCGGCGAGGCGCGGTGCCGTCCGACGCTTCCGTAACTTTCGAATCTTGCCGAGCGGTCACCTTCATCGTCGCTGCATCGCATCTTGACCCACACTCCGCAACATGACACTGAGTGGCCACTCAATTGAGTGAAGACTCAGAATAAGGGTTTCGGGAGGGACGATGAGGCTCTACAGTTTTCAGTCTGAAGGCAGGGTGCGCACTGGCGTCGAGATTGCTGACGCCATGCTTCTCGACCTCGCTGCAGCTGACCGTGCGGGCGGCGGCGACGGCAGTCGGTATGCATCGATGCTCAGGATCATCGAAGAAGGGCCCTCGGCGCTCTGCGCCATTCGCGCCTTGGTTGAAGCGGCGACTCCCGCGCATGCCATCGCACTCGATTGCATCCAGCTTCTCTCACCCCTCCCTGTGCCCGCTCGGCTTCGGGATGCCGGGATGTTCATCGAGCATCTCGAGATCATCAGGCGCGAACTCGCGAAGATAGCGGCGAGGGGCGCTGCCGACCCCGAGGCTGCCGCATTGACGCTCCTAGAGACCGACCAGTTCAAGCTACCGGAGGTCGTCTATCGGCGCTGCTGCTATTACAACGGCAATCATCACGCTGTAATCGGGCCGGATGCTCCCTTGGCATGGCCGAGCGAGTCCGAGGTCCTGGATTACGAGTTAGAGATCGGCGTCGTCGTCGGGCGTCCCGGCTATGGCCTGACTCCCGCCGAGGCAGAGGGATGCGTCTTCGGATACACCCTCATGAACGATTGGTCCGCGCGCGATCTCCAGATCGATGTCGCCAAGTCCGGCGCGGGACCCTGTATGGGCAAGGACTTCGCCACCAGCCTCGGCCCCTGCATCGTAACGGCTGACGAGATTGGTGACCCCCACGACCTCGAGCTCAGTGCTTGGGTCGACGGGGAGCAATGGTCGGCAGGCTCGACCCGCAACATGCATCACGGTGTGTTCGAAGCGCTCAGTCAGTTCAGCCGTATCTCACCGCTCGTGGCGGGCGAGATAATCGGCTCCGGGACGTGCGCCTACGGCTCGGCGACCGAGCAAGGGAGGCGACTCCAGCCCGGACAGACCGTCGAACTGCGTGCCACCGGCATCGGCTCGCTACGCAACACCATCACGCGCTGAACGCCCCGCAGAGGGCGTCGCGATTTAGGGAGGGAAGAATGAAGAATCTTATCGCTACGGCATCGATTGTCGCGGCCATGTTCGCCGGAGCCCCGGCTTCAGCGCAGTCCGCGCCCGGCGCTGGCACCACATCGCCGCCACAGGACACGACCGCGTCGAATTCCAACGATCAACTGGCCGACATCGTCGTCGTCGCCAAGAAGCGCGAGACCAACCTGCAGGACACGTCCGGGGCGATCACTGCCTTCGGCGGCGACGCAGTCACGAAGCTCGGCATCACGGACGTATCGGGTCTCAAGGGACTCGTTCCGAACGTCTCGATCGGCGAACCGAGGTTGACCGCGAACTCGATCATCTCGATCCGGGGTATTGCCGGCCAGGATGGCGGCATCGGTCAGGACGAACCGGTGGCCGTCTATCTGGACGGAGTCTATCTCGGGCGGCCGCAGGGCCAGTTCTTCTCGCTGGTGGACATCGAGCGAATCGAAGTGCTGAAGGGCCCGCAGGGCACACTCTACGGCCGCAACTCCACTGCGGGCGCGATCAGCATCATTACAAGGAAGCCGAGCGCCCAATTCGGCGGCACGATTGAGGCGGGCGCCGGTAATTTCGGCTACTACCATGCCCGCGGCGCAGTCGAAGGCGGTCTCGCGCCTCGCCTGAGTGCTCGACTTTCGTTCAGCTACTCCAACTTCGGCGGGGATCTCACCAACACATTGACCGGGAGGCGTGAGCGGGCCAGCGAGGAAGGACTGCTGCGGCTGGTCGCGCGCTACGACGCTGCGGCGGCCGGCGGTCCGACCATCGATCTGACCGCTGATTACGGTCGCACGGCCGCCGATACCGTGCTCAAGGATCTCACCGTGAACGGCGGCTCCTACGGAAACCCGGACACGGTCTCGCTCGACTTGCCCGACCGCAGGTTGCATCGAGACGTCGGCGGTATCGGGCTGACGATCGGTCAAAAGCTTTCGGACACCGTCAACTTGACCTCCGTGAGCGGCTACCGACATCTCGGTTTCAACGTCCGCTACGACGCCGACGCTACCGATGCAGCCACGTTCCTTACTGCGATCGCTCTTGGCCGCATTCCTGCTCCCCTCGCAATCCTGCGCGACAGCGCGTCTTTTCAGTCCGTAAGGTCGGACGCCTATAGCGAGGAGCTGAGGCTCGCGGGTGACGTCGGCGCATTCAAATGGATGGTTGGCGCCTTTGCATATGATGAGAAGAGCGATTTCGACTTCCGGGTGAATTTTCTCGCGCAAAGCGCGAATATTCTGTCCAGCAACACTTCCGCCAGAAACACCTCGACCTCGTTCGCCGGCTTCTCACACCTCGAATGGAAGCTGAGCGACCTGTTCGAGCTCGAAGGCGGGCTGCGCTATAGCTACGAGCGAAAGCAGATGCGGCGCGCGATTGTCGCGACGTCTCCTGTGCCATCGAACACGGTGGAGAACCTGTCGAAGAGCTGGGGCAATCTGACGGGCGATCTCACGCTCAACATCAGGCCCACAACAGGCGTCCTCGGCTACATTACCGTAGCCCAGGGCTTTAAGAGCGGCGGCTTCAACGCCACCCAGGCGGGCTCCCCCGCCTTCAATCCGGAAAAAGTCGTTTCCTACGAGGCAGGGATCAAGACCGACTTTCTCGACCGGCGGGCACGTCTCAACCTCTCCGTCTTCCACATGAATTATGACGATCTGCAGGTTCGGTTCGCTGCGGGGATCGGCCAGATCACCATCCAGAACGCAGCGAAAGCGACGATCGACGGGGTGGAACTCGAAGCTCTCGGTCGTGCAGCGCCCGGACTGACGCTGGGCATTACCGGCGCCTATCTCAACGCCCGCTACGACCGCTACACGCTGGGTGCTCTCGATTTTAGCGGCAACCGCCTCAACCAGGCCCCCCGCTGGTCGCTCCGCGCATCGGCCGACTATGATACCGCGTTTGGTCGCGCGGGACAGTTGAGCCTGCACGCCGGCTATTCCTGGCAAAGCCGCGAATATTACCGCGCGCAGAACGACCTTTTGAACAGCAATCCGGGCTATGAGAATCTCGAGGCAAGGGTGGGCTTCTCGCCGGCCGCGATCAAAGGTTTGACGATCGAGGTCTGGGGCAAGAACCTCACCGACGATCGGTACGTGGGGGCGGTCGTGCCGTTGGCAAATGACCTCGTGTTCATCGGCAGCATCAACCGGGAGCGGACGTATGGCGTCGATCTCCGCTTCAAATTCTGACCGGATGCCGGGGCCGCGCGCGCTCGCGACCCTTGCCCTCCTCACGCTCGCTTACGCCTTCAACTTCATGGATCGCTTCGCTTTGGTCGCGATGGTCGAGCCGGTGAAGCGAGACCTGGCGCTGAGCGACGCTCAGATCGGCCTGTTGCTCGGCTTTGCCTTCTCGCTGATCTACGCGGTGCTTGGCGTCCCGGTGGCCGCGATGGCGGACCGTTGGGGGCGCGTCCGGGTCATATCCTTGTCGCTCGCCTTTTGGAGCGTCATGACGATGGCGGCGAGCCGGGCCGTTGGCTTTGGTTCCCTTGCCGCCACGCGTGTCGGTGTCGGGGTCGGCGAAGCGGGCGGTACGCCGCCTGCGCATTCGATCCTGGCCGACACGTTCAATGGCCGATGGACCCCGGTGGCGATGGCTATCTACTCGACGGGCTCGGGAGTCGGCCTCGCTGCGGGGCTTGCGCTCGGAGGAATATTGGCGAGCGCGCTCGGTTGGCGAATGGCGCTCGTGGCCATCGGCGCGCCGGGCCTCTTCCTGGCCATCGTCATCTGGCTGACCGTGCCACGAGGTGCCCCCACCCGGGCGATCGCGCCGGAAAATTCGTCGCACGATGTGCCAGCCAGTTCCGGCCGCTCGCTGTTGATGCTCGCAACGGCGATGGGCTTCGCGGCTTTCGGCGGCTTCGCCGCTTTGGCCTGGCTACCCCCGTTGGGACTGCGCATCCACGGGCAGAGCAGCGCCGCCGCTCTTGGTGCGGCACTTGGCGCCGGCAACATGCTCGGAATACTTTGCGGTGGCCTGGCGGGAATTGTCGCCAACCGTTCCAGGCGCCTACCGCTGCCACGGCTCTGCGCGATCATCAGCATCTGCACAGCAGCGCTGCTGGTCGCCGCCTGCCTGACCGAGGGCCGGCATGCGTTTGTGTGGTTGTCTTGCGCGATGGCATTCTCCCACAGCCTGTTGCTCGCGCCAGTCATGTCGGAGGCTCAACGACAGGCCGCGCCCGGCCACCGCGCGACCGCCTCCGCTGTCGTCCTGCTATTGATCAACACGGTCGGGGCGGGTGGCGGTCCGTGGGTCGTGGGCATTTTAGCGGATGCGTTGGGACCCGCGGTCGGGTTGCAGCACGCGCTCGCCTGGTCAGCCCTTGCCTACCTGCCGGCTGCGGGACTGTTCTTTTCACTTCCCCGACGAGACTCTCAGCATGTCGCCTGACGATCTTTTCATCATCGGCACCGGTCGAACGCCGTTCACTTCAGATCCTGCGTCAAGCGTGAAGCAACTGGCCGCAATCGCCATCGCTATGGCGCTTTCAGACGCGGGCGTAGGCAAGAGTGACATAGCCGCGGCATTCTTTTCGAACGCCGGACAGGGCGCGCTCGGCGGTCAGCATATGATCCGCGGGCAGATCGCGTTGCGTGACTTCGGCTTCGAGCAAATCCCGGTTATCAACGTCGAGAATGCCTGCGCGAGCGCGACCACTGCGTTGCTGCAGGCCTTGACGACACTGAGAGCTGGCGATGCCGACGTGGTGCTGGCTGTCGGGGCGGAACGGCTTTCGACCGGCAACCCCGCCGCTGAAAAGGCCTTCTTCTCCGGGGCGACGGACGTGGAGACGCCACTGCCCTACAGCGACGCATCGCAGCGGCGGTCGGTCTTCATGGACATGTACGCGAAGCTTGCACGCGAACACATGTCCAGGTTCGGGACCCCGAGGGAGGCCTTCGCCGCAGTCGCTTCGAAGAACCTGACGCACGCCTGTTGGAACCCCGACGCCCAACGGCGCCAGCCAATGAGCGTTGAGCAAGTGCTCGCCGCGCGCGAGGTCGTGTGGCCACTCACGCTTCCGATGTGCGCCCCGATCGGGAACGGCGCCGCCGCCGCAATCGTCTGCAACCGCGACGCTTTATCGAGATTTCCCGACGCGCATCCTGTAAGGGTGCTGGCGGGGGTGCTCGGGTCGGGGTCACTCTCGGCGGAAGTCGCCGCCGCTGTCCCCATCACCCGACGGCTCTCCTCACGCGCTTACGAACTGGCCGGTCTTGGCCCGCGCGACATGGGCGTGGCCGAGGTGCACGACGCTACTGCCGCCGGCGAGATTATCCAGATCGAGGCGCTCGGGCTCGTGCCCGAGGGGGAGGGCGGGGCCGCCACGCTGCGGGGCGAGACCACGATAGGCGGGCGCATACCCGTCAACGTATCGGGTGGCCTCGAGTGCAACGGCCATCCGATCGGCGCAACGGGTCTCGCGCAGGTCCACGAGGTCGCGAACCAGCTCCGCGGGCGCGCTGGCGCGCGCCAGGTTGAGAACGCGTCTTTCGGCCTCGTAGAGAATGGCGGCGGGTTCCTCTGCTGCGAAGAAGCAGTGGCATCAGTTCTAATACTCGGTCGGGCGGGTGGATCATGAACCTAGGACTCTTGGCGGAGCGGGTCGCAGCGCGGACACCGCGCGCGACAGCCGTGATGTCAGCGGACGGCACCGCAATGGATTTCGCGACCCTTGCACGCCGTGCCCGGTCGCTCGCGTATCAATTTCGCGCTCGCGGGATATATCCCGGCGAGCCCGTGGCGCTGGCGATGAGCAATCACGAATCCTTTTTCGAGATCCTGCTTGGCGCATGGCAGGCTGGGCTGATCGTTGCGCCGATGAATTCCCGGCTGTTGCCCGCCGAAGCGGAAGTCCTCATGGCAGACTGTGGGGCCCGCCTGTGTATCGCCACGCCAGACCTGGCGCAGGGAATCGCAGCGATCTCGTCTCGAGACGTCCTGGATGTCGATGGCGATACCTTTAGGCGGGCGTCGGCCGGCGAGGACGCCAACCCGGCGGTCGAGCTGCCAGCGGGCGCTGCCGCCTGGCTATTCTATACAAGCGGTACCACCGGGCGTGCGAAGGGCGCGACGCTCACACACCACAACCTGCAGGCGATGATCGACAGTTTCCTCGCCGATAGCGGTTGCGCGGTCGACGAGGCGATGCTCCACACCGCGCCGCTATCGCACGCCGGCGGGCTGCTGGGCCTGGCCTTCCTCCAGCAGGGGCTGCCGCAGGTCGTGATGCCGACCGGCGCGCTCGACGCTCCTGCCGTGCGACGAGCACTGCTCCTCCATCGACGCTCTTCGCTGTTCGCCGTGCCAACCTTGCTCAACCGGTTGGCCGACCCTGACTTCCTCGGTGAGGCATCGCGAGGGCGCGTCGCGAAGATCATGTTCGGCGGTGCGCCGATGTATGCGCAGGATCTCAAGCGCGCGATCGCTGCCTTGGGTGCGATGCGGCTGTGGGGCGGATATGGCCAGGGAGAGGCGCCCTGTACCATTGCCCACATCCCGTCGGAACTGCTCGCGGACTCTGGCGATCACGACCGAGAGGAATTGCTCGGGAGCGTCGGCATTCCGCGCACTGGCGTCGAGCTGCGGATCGCCGACGAGTCCGGGCAGGCGCTCCCGGTGGGCGAGGCGGGCGAAGTCCAGGTTCGCGGGCGCGTGGTGATGGCCGGCTACTGGAACGATCAGACGGCGACCGACAAGGCGTTCCAGGATGGTTGGCTGCGCACGGGTGATATCGGCCGCGTCGGCTCGACCGGTCTTCTCACGCTTGTGGACCGGGCGAAGGATATGGTGATTTCCGGCGGCTCCAACATCTATCCGCGCGAGATCGAGGAAACCCTACTGCGTCATCCGGCCGTCCGGGAGGCGGCAGTCGTTGGTTGCCCAGATCGCGAGTGGGGTGAAGTCCCCGTTGCCTTCGTCGTGTTGCGCACCTCCGCTACCGCGGCAGAGCTGGACAAGTTCTGCCTAGCGTCGATCGCTCGCTACAAGCGGCCGCGCGAATATCGCTTCGTCGAGGAGCTGCCCAAGAGCAGCTACGGCAAGATTCTGAAAGCCGAACTGCGGGCGACGCTCGATGCGCGCCACTTGGCCAATCCCAAGGAGATACAATGATGCGCCTCGTCGACTTGACCGCTACCCTCGATCCAGCCAATCGCGACAAACTGCCTCCGGCGCTTGCCCATGTCGCGGGAGTGATCGCGCCCCGCATCGACTACCTCAATCCAGCCGAAGAGGGTGGCAAGAACGAGTTCTGCGCCAGCCTTGGATGCTCTCACGACGATTTACCCGATGGCGAGGGCTGGGGTGCTGAACGGCTCAACGACCTTTCGTCGCATTGCGGCACGCATGTCGACGCTCCGTTGCACAGCGGCACGCGCAGCGGAGGGGCGCCCGCTCGCACGATTACCGACATCACGCTCGACGAATTGTTCCGCCCCGCGATGGTGCTGGACGTTCGGGAATGGGCGCGGGGAGGGGAGCCGATCACGATTGAGATGCTCGACCGGGCGATCGACGCCGTCGGGAGGCCCATTGAGCGAGGGGATGCCGTGCTCGTCCGAACCGGGCAGGAGCGCTACACGATGGACGACCCCGAGTTCTTCAATCAACCGGGGATGTCGCGCGAGGGGACGCTCCACCTGACCAGCCTTGGTGCGACGATACTCGGGACCGATGCGGTCGGTTGGGATTTGCCGTTTCCCGTGATGAGCGCTCGGTTCCGCAGCGGCGGTGACAAGATGACGCTGTGGGATGGACACAAGGCGATCACGCAGCGGGAGGCCTTCATCGTCCAGCAACTCGTAAACCTGGGCGAATTGCCTGCAACAGGTTTCCGGGTCGCGTTCTTCCCGATCAAGCTCGCGCGATGCAGCGCCGCGCCGGCGCGTGTCGTGGCTTTCGTGCCGACTGATCACCCGGGAGGGTAATAGCTGGGGCGCCGCGCGCAAGCCGAATTGCTGCAACGGAAGGGCGGTAGTCCCTCGAGCTGACTGGGTCGTCCGAAGAGTAGAAACTTGGGGAGCAGGCTCAGCCAACATTCGCGCGAGATCCGCTTCCTTCTCTGCTGCAATTTCCAACAGCGCCTTGATCACGCCGAGGTCTATGGTCGCGCGAGCCAGACGATGACAGCGCTCTATGTTCTCCTGCAGATGGCGAATTGTTTCGTCGTTCATCGTACTCCTAATGGCCATACGTTCCAGTTCATGGGTTCGCGCACACAATCGGGGTCGGTTATCGCCGTCGGTCGCGCATCGAATGTACCAGCCGTCGCGATGCCTGACAAAGGCGCGGCCGCCAGGCCGGCTACGCGCCTCCAGGATCGTCTTCGCGATCCCGGCGCTCTTCAGGCGGATGGCTAACGCCAGGCCGCCGAACCCGGCGCCGATGATCAGGGCGGACTTCATTGCTGGCCTTTCTGGTTGGGGTCGCGTTTTGGGCAATTGATCCGGCGGTCGTCAGTGGAGCCGGGCAACCGCGAAGCTGGCGATCTCGCGAAGGTGGTCCGCCTGCGAACCGAAAGTATCCAGCTCGATCACGCACTCCGCCGCGAGTGGATGCGATCGCTGTCGGGCGCCGCCCAATCCCAAAATCTCGACCGCCGTCTGCCGCCCCGCGCGCCGATCCTTGCCGACGCGCTTGCCCATCGCCTCCTCGGTGCCCAGACGATCAAGGATGTCGTCGCGGATCTGGAAGGCCAGGCCGAGCTTGTCGGAGAAACGGCTTTCAAGCGGGTCTTCGGCCAACCTCCTCGCCGCTTCGCCGAGGCGCGGCCGGACGAACATCGCGTTTGGAATTCATAGCGAACGCCACGCCGATTTCTGGCGGAGCGGCTGTAACGAGCATCTCATTGGGATGTCTCGTTCTCGCTCTGGACAGCCGATTGAGTGCGCACGTCGGCGTGCCGCCTGCTTGGCCCTTCAGTTGGCGGCCGCAAACGCCAGCCGTTTGAGAACAGTGTCGATGGCTGAGGCGACGCGATCCAGTGCGTCGATGCCGAACGGCTTCATAAGCGAGCCGAAGGTGTCGTACGCAACGTGCGCCTTTCCGTCGTTCGCTTCGAACACCAGGATTTTCGCGGGCAAGTAGAGTCCGACCTTCGCGCCGCCCGCCGACAGCAGCTTTTGCGCGGTCAGGGGGTTGCCGACGATGAAGCACCGCGCCTTCATCGCCACACCCGACAGCGAGAGCACCTCCCCCCAGTTGAGATGCCCGACTTCGATGAGGCCGCTGCTGCCAGCGAGCGAGGCGCATTGTTCCGCATAGTCTTCCCAGCTTTGGCTGTGGGCGAGCCGTTCCATCAGTTCGCCGGTGCTCGCCTTGCCCAGCGCTGCTGCGAGGTACTCGACGGTTGTATCGAAATCCTTGGCGGAGACGATGTCGACATGGTCGGTCGCGATTTGAGCAGTGGTCATAGCACGTTCCTTTAAGATTGAAGGTCAAGCAGCGGGCCGAAATTCGAGCCGATCCCAGATTTCGACCAATGCCTCGGTCAGTTCGCGCATCATTGCTTCATCATGGGTCGGCCCGGGGGTGAAGCGCAGGCGTTCGGTGCCGCGGGGCACGGTCGGGTAATTGATCGGCTGGACGTAGACGCCGTATTCGGCGAGCAGGATGTCGCTGATGCGCTTGGCCTTGACCGGATCGCCGACCATCAAGGGCACGATATGGGTGTCACCCGGCAGGACCGGCAGCCCGGCCTCGGCCAGCATCGCCTTGAGCATTTTCGCCGATGCCTGCTGGCCGTCGCGCTCCGCGGTCGACGCCTTGAGGTGGCGGACGCTGGCGAGCACGCCGGCGACCAGCACCGGCGACAGCGAGGTGGTGAAGATGAACCCCGGCGCGTAGCTGCGGATGACGTCGATGATCGTCTGGTCGGCGGCGATATAGCCACCCATCACCCCGAACGCCTTGCCCAAAGTGCCTTCGATGATCGTGATGCGATCGGCAACGCCGTCGCGCTCGGAAATGCCGCCGCCTCTTGGACCGTACATGCCGACGGCATGGACCTCGTCGAGATAGGTCAGCGCGTTATACTGGTCGGCAAGATCGCAGATCGCCGCGATCGGGGCGATGTCGCCTTCCATCGAATAGACGCTCTCGAACGCGATCAGCTTGGGGACATTGGGGTCCTCGGCCGCGAGCAGTTCCTCGAGATGCGCCAGGTCGTTGTGGCGGAACACGCGCTTCTCGCAGCCCGAATTGCGGATGCCCGCGATCATCGAGGCGTGATTGAGCTCGTCCGAAAAGATGATGCACCCAGGCAGGATCTTGCCGAGCGTCGCCAGGGTCGCCTCGTTCGAGACATAGCCGCTGGTGAACAGCAAGGCGCCTTCCTTGCCGTGGAGATCGGCCAGCTCACCCTCGAGATCGACATGGTAATGCGTGTTGCCGCCGATATTGCGCGTGCCGCCCGAGCCCGCGCCGACATTGTGCAGCGCTTCCTCCATCGCCGCGATCACCTTGGGGTGCTGGCCCATCGCGAGATAGTCGTTCGAGCACCACACGGTGATCGGCTTTGGCACGTTATGCCCGGCAAAGCACCGCGCATTGGGGAACATCCCCTTGTTGCGCAAAATGTCGATGAACACGCGATACCGACCCTCGGCGTGCAGCCGGTCGATCGCCTGGATGAAAAGCGCATCGTAGCCCGGATCGACACGGCGCAGCCGGGGCCGGCTATGCCAGTCATCGACGCTCGGGCCGAACGGCAAAGGCTGCGGTGCCGCTGGGTGAAGCGAGTTGGCCAGCATCATACCAACTCCAGGGCTGCGGTCGACGGCTGCGGTTGGCGGCCGGTGATCGCTGCCGCGGCCAGTTCGCCGATGACAACGCACGGTGCCATCGTGTTACCGGTCGTAACCCGCGGCATGATCGAGGCGTCGGCGATGCGCAGTCCTTCAATACCATGAACGCGCGACATGCCGTCAACGACGGCGAGCCGGTCGCGCCCCATGCGCGCGGTTCCGCTCTGATGCCAGTAGGTGACGACGCCGGCGCGAATGAAGTCGATCAAGCCCTCACGGGTGAGCAGTCCGGGCATCACTTCCCGACGACTGAAACGCGCAAGCGGCGGCGCATTGCCGATGTCGCGGCACAGTTCGAGGCAGCGGAGCAGGGCCGTCACGTCGCCGGGCTCGGTCAGCGTCCCGGCATCGATCCGCACCGGATCGCCCGGCTGCGCGCCAGTGATCGACACCGTACCCCGACTTTTCGGACGAACCAGCGCCGGCGAGAGGGACCAGCAATGCTCGGGCACAGCATACCGCGCCCGCGTTTCGTCGGACACATAGGGCACCTCGATCTGGAATGGCTGGAGATCCGGCGTGTCGAGCGCCGGATCGCTCTTCCAGAAGAATGTCGCCTCGGCGGCATTGTTACGCGGCGCGATGGGGTCGGCATATTCCCAGAGGCAGCCCGCGATCATCACATGGTCCTGGAAATTGCGTCCGACGCCGGGCAGGTCGGCGATGACGGGAATGTCATGCCGCGCCAGATCAGCGGCATCACCGATGCCCGATTGCATGAGGAGCTTCGGGGTGTTGATCGCCCCGGTGCTGACGATGACCTCCCGGTCGGCGTGGACGACGCCCTCGTGATCGCCGTCGAGTTCGACGCCGATCGCTCTGGTGCCGTCGAACAGCAGCCGACGGACGCGGGTGCCGGTTACCACGGTGAGCCTGCCGCGGTCGATCACGGGCCGGACGTAGGTATCGAAAATGTTGAGCCGCCGTGTCGGACGGAAGCGGACATTGGGCAGGGCTGCCCCGCCCGGTCCCTCCATCATCGCACCGTTCTGGTCGGCGAACGTCGGAATCCCGAATTGCGCGCAGGCCGCCAGCATCGCCGGCGCGATCGGATTGGGATTGCTCGGCGTCCTGACTTCCACCAGCCCGCCGGTTCCCCGGCGAAAGGGGTCGGGCTCTCCGATCCAGTTCTCGATCGCACGATAGATCGACAGAACGTTGTCATAGGACCATCGCCGATCCCCGCTCTCGCTCGCAAAATACTCCCAGTCGTTTCGATGTCCACGCGACCAGATCATGACGTTGATCGACGATCCGCCGCCGAGAAGCTTGCCCATCGACAGCGGCATGCGACGGCCGTTGATCGCCGAATTGGGTTCGGCGCAAAACCCCCAGTCACGCTCGGAGCCGAGATTGGCGGGCCATGCCGATGGTTCGGTGACCTCGGCGACCAGATCGCTGCCGCCGGCTTCGATGAGGAGCACGCGCACGCCGTCCTGTTCCGCGAGCCGGCGCGCCACCACGGAACCCGATGAACCGGCGCCGCACACGATATAATCGTAGGTCGATGATAAGGGATCGGTCGCACGAAGGATCATGGTCGCAAACTCCTGCGAGAAGCGCCGGGCGGCGGAGGGGGCGGGTCGGCCGCCCGGCGCAGGCTGCGTCCGGTTTCGGAGAGGCGGGGCTTCCGGACGCGCCTAGGGTTTCATTGCCGTCCGCCGAGCGAGATCGGATAGGCGGTGTTGCGCATCACCAGCATCGGATCGGCGGCTTCCACCCCGGGGTGGGGCTGGCCGGGCAGGAACAGCAGGGTCTTGGCGACCGCGAGGGGATCGCTCGGCTGGCGCGTGAGCCGGAACGTACCGAGCTTCACCATCCGCCTCGTCTCGGGCCAGGCGACCGACGGATCGTCGATCTTGTCGCCGGGGCCAGCAACCTGGGCGTAGAGGTCGAACACGACGGGCGCCGCCGCAACGCGCTTGACGATCTCGTCGCCCAGATAGGTCGGGGTCTGTGCCTTGCGTTCGGCAGGGGTGAGGTAACGCTCGCCGGCGCGCGGCACGAAGCGATAGCGGATGTAGCTCGCCTTGCCCTGCGCGTTGGTGAATTTGAGCGCGTTGATCCCGAAGAACGTCGCGGTCGCGTAGGAGGCCGGATAGGTCCGGCTGGCAAGGAACGCCCGCGATTCGGGGTGCGCGGCGAGAAACGCCTCGAGCGGGGCCTTGTCGCCTTTGCCGGCGCTGCCGACGGCGCGCAGGAAAACAGCGAACTCGTCGAACGTCTTGACGATGAAATTGTTGTGCTGGTTGGCCTCGATGTCGAAGTCGTCGCCATTTGGCGCGATCATCTTCACCGCAAAGCCCGCGGGCGATGCGCCATCGTCCGTGTCCGGCAGGGTCGGCACGCCGGCGAAAAGCGAGAAGCGAGCGATCACCGGCACCGTACCGCCGGCGAAAATCGGCTCGATCGTCAGCGTCCTTGCCTCGGGCGCAGGAATGAACTCGCCCTCGAAGATCACGCCCTTGGTGTGGACAGCGCGGTCGTGATGATCGCCGAACGCCGTGTGGAGCGCCTCGACCATCGATAGTGGCGTTTCCTTGGTAGGTGCGGGCGAAGACGAGAACGATTGCGCGACGAGCGGGGTCGCGAGCGCCAGCGACAAGCCGCCGCCTAATAAAGCGGCCACACGATGAAGCGATTTTGACATCACGGATCTCCCTCTTTCCGCCGCATGCCGCCGGTTTGCGGCCTGCGGTCGACAGGGGAGAACATCGTCCTGAACGCTCGGCGACGTCAGACCGAAGCGGGGGATTCTCCGATCGCACGATCGGGTAATGATCTGATCACCTTGGTCGCCGATCATCGCGGAAGACTGATCGTCCGACGGCCGAAGAGACGGGCATCTACCGACCAGGCACCCGGCCCAACCAGCGCGACCGCCGCCGCGCCCATCACGTGGCTGGCAAGCAGCCAGGCCGAGCAGGTACCGCCTTGGGCAATAACGATGACGTCGATGAACACGCACGCGGCCGCAGCGGCGCGTGTCATCAGACCGATCGCGAGGAACGGGATCGTCAGTGCAGCCGCCATCCACAGCCATGGTCCGACGCTAGTGAAGAAGGGCGCCAATCCCACGTTTGTTGCGATCGCCGCGGCGCGCAATAATCCGAGCGCCAAGCCGGCATTGCCCGCGGGATAGATGGAGAAAGCTGATTTCACAGAATCTTGGCTACCGGAGGGAATTGCTGCGGATAACCACCGAATGGGCTATGATCGTCTTACCCGTTCGGGGCTGCGCTTCGGCAACTGTTGACGCAACCTGCAAGGGCTGGTGCGGCCGGTAAAGATGGGGAACTGGCTTGGCGAGGTTGGGGCGCCTGACTTGGTTGATCGTATTGCTGAGCGGCGTGTGGCTCGCAGCCCCTGCCGCCGCGCTCGACCCGCGTCTGTCGATCGGTCAGCTCAAGCATACGCGGTGGACGGTCGAGGACGGTGCGCCGCCCGATATCATTGCCATTGCCCAATCGAAGGACGGCTTTCTCTGGCTGGGGGCGGGCAACGGGCTCTATCGCTTTGACGGCATTAGCTTTGAAGCGATTCCCGCGATAGCGGGCGACCGTACCCGATCCGCCCAGATCACGGCGCTATTCTTCGATCGGTCGGGAGCGCTCTGGGTCGGGTACCGCCGGGGCGGCTTGGCGGTGTTTCGGAACGGCCGATGGTTGCCGCTCGCGCTCCCGGACGTAGCCCGGCCTGTGATCGGCTTCGCGCAAACGCCGGACGGCGCGGTCTGGGTGCTGAGCAGTCGCCTGAACAAACCTATAACGCGCTATAAGGACGGCAAGTGGACGGCGATCGACAGTAGCTGGGGCATGCCCGACCAGATCGTCAGCAGCATCGCCACGACGCGCGACGGATCGCTTTGGGCCGTTGGCTGGAAGGGGATTTCGCGCCTTACCCGAGATGCGCGGCACTTCGAGCATGTAAAGGACGGCGAGGATCTGGAGACCGGCGAGCATAATCGAGCGCTTGCGCTTGATCGCTCCGGGCGACTTTGGATGCTGTCGGCTGACGGATTGAGGCTGGTGTTCGGCGGCAGGAATTTCGTTCCAGCGACAAAGGGGGCGTTCTCCAACTTCACGATGCCAGCTCGCTACTTGCCGCGCCTCGTGGCCGATCGTGACGGCGGATTCTGGGCGAGCCCGCAGCAGGGGGGCATCACTCGGCTGAGCCTGCCCGGGGACGCAAGCCATCGGTTCGAGCAGCGCAATTTCGAACCGTTCGGGATGAAGGAGGGGTTGAGCGCCGACAATGCGAGTGCCTTGTTCGAAGGGCGCAGTGGAGAAATCTGGGTGGGCACAGCAAGCGGCCTGGATCGCTTCCGTTCAACCTCGGTCATTCCCATGCCTACCTTGGCAATGGAGGGTGGTCTCGCCACCTTGGCGCTCGCGGACGGTAATCTTTATCTGGAGAGTAGGGATGCGCTGTATATTGTTCCGCGGGGAGGGAGTGCCGAGCGACTGGTCGCAGGGGTCGGCTACATTGGAGCGGCATGCGCTGCACCCGACGGATCGGTAAAGCTGCTCATTAACGGCGAACTGCTCACGGTGCGTCGCGGTTCAATCGATCGCACAACCGCACCCGCCGAACTGGCAAATCGGGCCAAGGAGTGTCTGTTCGATGGCGCTGGTCGCCTTCTGGTTGCCGGCGCCGATGCTGGCGTCTGGAGCTATGTAGGAAATAAATGGGTCCGGCTGCCGATCGCCGGCATCAACTTCAACAACAATTTGGCTACTACCATTCAGCCAGGGCCCAACGGTCGCATTTTCGTGACGCTAGGGGGGCTCGGACTCTACGAACTTACCGCAGAGCATCTGAAGCCCATTTGGGATGCCGCGCAAATCGGCTCGATCTCCGCAATCGACAGCTTGGACGGCCAGCTTGTGATGGGAGGGCGTTTCGGCCTCGCCCGCTACGACGGCAAGAAGATCAGCGTGATTTCCGCAGACGAGCAACCGTACCTCGCGGGCGCGAACAGCCTCACCCACACGGCAACCGACCTCTGGATGTTCACCGATCGCGGCCTGGTCCGCATCCCTCACACGATGCTCTTTGCGGCATTCGATCATCGAGCGAAAGCGCAGCCGCGCGTGTACGGTCTGCTCGACGGTCTTCCAGCGGTATTGTTCGATCCCAACAGTCACTCGATTGCTGCCGGCGCGGACGGCCGCGTCTGGATGTCCGCGCCCGGCGGTGTGGCACTATTCGATGGGAGTCGCCCCGACTTGCCGCGAGAGGCGGTGCAACCCGTCATCCTGTCGCTCGCAACGGAAGGGAGATCGTACGACGCGGATGCTGGACCAGTCAGGCTGGCGCAGGGGACTTCACGTTTCTCGATCGCCTTCACCGCTCCGGCCTTGCAACGACCAGATCTGGTTAGATTTCGCTATCGACTATCTGGCGTCGACGCGAACTGGGTCGACGCCGGCTCAACCCGCACGGCCGCCTATACGAACCTGGGGCCTGGCGATTACCGTTTCGACCTGTCTTCGTCGAACGGTGCGGGCTGGACCCCGCCAGTGTCCATGGCCATCAAAATTCCTCCCACCTTTGTCCAGTCGATCTGGTTCAAGCTCGTCATTGCTCTCTTAATCGCAGGGCTGATCTGGTTCGCCTATATTTTCAGGCTGCGTCGGGTCACTGATCGGGTTCGCGCGTCTCTAGAGGCGCGCTTGGCCGAGCGAGAACGCATCGCCCGCGAACTGCATGATACCTTGCTGCAGGGTTTCCACGGGCTGATCTACCGGTTCCAGTCTATCGCAGACCGCATCGGCGACAATGAGCCGGTCAAACCGCTGATCAATCAGGCACTCGACCAAGCCGACGCCGTTCTCGTCGAAGGGCGCGAGAGCGTTGGCCGATTACGCGGCCGTGGAGGTCCGTGCGACCTCGCCGAAGCGCTCACCGAGACCGCGCGAGAGGCTTCAGCCGAATGCGCTGCCCAGTTCAACCTGACCGTAGAGGGGCAAGCGGTCGCCTTACACCCCGCAGCGCACGACGAGGTGCTGCGGATCGCGCAGGAAGCGATCCGCAATGCATTCAGGCACGCCGAGGCGAAGAGCATTTCGGCGTCCCTCATCTATCTCCCCGGTGAATTACGCTTCGGCCTCAGTGACGATGGCATCGGGATACCGGAAACGGTCGCCAGGGATGGAGAACGCGCCGACCATTTCGGGCTGGTCGGAATGCGCGAGCGCGCATCTCGCATCGGTGGTACGCTGACGATCTCGAGCCGTGCGGGTAGTGGGACCGAGATCACGCTTTCCGTGCCAGGCCGAACCGCCTATTTTTCAGTCAGGAAACGGTGGCTCGATTGGGTCTCGGGCCGTGTCGCGGGAATTGACGATGGCTGATTTGTCCCGGCCGATCCGCATCCTGTTGGTGGACGACCATCCAATTTTGCGTGACGGTATTGCGGCCATTCTCGACGTTCAGTCCGACATGGTCGTGGTCGGAGAGGCCGCCGACGGCACTGGAGCGGTCGCCTCCTGGCGCAACCTTCGCCCCGACGTGACTTTAATGGATCTCCAGATGCCCGGTGGAGATGGTGTTACGGCCATCAGGGCGATCCGGGCGGAACATAGTGCTGCCCGGATTCTCGTGCTGACGACATACGGCGGAGACGCGCAGGCGCTCGATGCCATCAAGGCGGGCGCGTCGGGCTATCTTCTGAAAAGCGCCGTACGCAAGGAGCTCCTAGACACGATCCGCGCGATCCACGCCGGGCGTCGACACATTCCCCCCGAAATAGCGCAGGAGATCGCCTTTCATGCCGGAGACGATCCGCTCAGCGAGCGCGAAATAGAGGTCTTGCGTCTCGTCGCCGAGGGGAAAGCCAACAAGGAGATTGCTTGGCAATTGTCGCTTTCCGAAGACACCGTGAAGGCTCATCTCCGGAGTATTTTCGCCAAGCTCGATGTCGCCGACCGGACCCATGCGGTTACCGCCGCACTCCGGCGCGGAATCATAAGGCTGTAGTTGTCGTTCCTATTCAGGTCGGAATTGCGCCGACCGCACGCTTTTAAGCGCTCGACCCCGCAGAACAGACGCTTCTCCGGCCGGAAACGCGCGCTGGAAAAGACCTTCAGATCAGTGCTGCCAAGGCGTCGCGCAGATCGATCGTGCCGCGCCTTGTTACGCCGGTGCCGTCGAACGCGATCAGCCCATTGTTGAAGCCGCGATACATAACACAGAAGGCATCGACGGCGGACGCCGAGAATCCGCTACCGCGGAATGCGCTTGGCCATTCGGATTCAGGGACCGGCTTTGCCGAAACCGGACGGTCTAACAGTTCCGACAGGGCAATCGCGGCGTCGTCGGGCGAATAGTCCGACGGTCCGTGAAGCTCGACGAGATTTGCTGCCGCGGGCCCTTCCATCAGGAGATCGGCGGCGACCCGCCCGATGTCCGCGGCCGCGACCATTGGGATGGGCCGGCGCGTGGGGAGCAGCATCGAGGGCAGTTCGCCGGTCGTTCCCGTCGCGCCGATCGCCCAAGCCCAATTGTCGATGAAGTTCGCGGCGCGCAGCCGCGTCGAGGGGAGGTCGGACCTCGCCAGTTGCGCTTCGAGATCGTGCGTCGTGAGGATGTTGCCGGTGCCTTGGGCATATTGAGCCCCGACGGATGACAGGGCGACCACATGAGCGACCTTCGCTCGCCCGGCGGCATGGATCAGCGATCCGTGCACCGCGCGTGCCCGCGCCAAGATATCGGGCGCCATGTAGGCCGGCGGATTCATCAGATAGGCGCCATCGGCCCCCGCGAACGCCGCCGACATCGCGGTCGCGTTCGCCAAATCTGCGACGACCGCCTCCGCGCCGAGTGCGCGCCAGGAAGCAGCCTGCTCTTCTTGCCGCACGACGGCGCGGACGGGTTGGCCGCGTTCAAGCAGTCGCCGCATGACCGCCGTGCCAGTCTGGCCACTGGCGCCGGTGACTACGAACATTTTCGATGTCCTTCTCGCTGATCATATCGCGACGCTGATGGTCGTCCGGCCGCCTTCGAGCACCGGGGCCGTACGCCAGCTGGCTTCGTCGGCCAGCGCCGCGCGCACGGCGCTGCCGCCCTCGAGGTCGAGGTTCGCGGCGATCAGGACGCCGCGGGGCCGAAGCAGGGCACGTATCGCGACGACGTCGCCAGGCGTCGGCGCATACCCGTCGAAAAAGGCCAGATCATAGCCCGCTTCCAGGGATGGCAGTATCTCGTCGAACGAGCCCGCGTGGACCGTCACCCGGCCGCTCAATCCAGCATCGATGATATTCCTTGTGGCGAGCATGATGTGTTCGGGATCGCGCTCGACCGTGTCGACGCGCGCTTCCGGACTGCCGTAAGCCAGCCAGCAGGCGGTATAGCCGAGCGCCGTGCCGAGTTCGAGAATGCGGGCGGCCCCGACGGCGCGGGCAAGCGTCCCAAGCGCCGGCCCGTCGCCGAACGGGTAGGCCCAGCAGCCATGCTGGCGCCGGTGACGCTCGGTCTGCTCGTAAATTGCAAGAAAGGGATCGGAGCCGGATTGGCGATCGAGCGCCGTCATCTGCGCGGCAGCCCGCCCATCTGGAACAGGCCGCTCAGCCAGTCCTCGACATGCCATGTCTCCGCGATCCGCCCGTTGCAGATGCGGTGGATGTCGATCGCCATCACCGATATGCTCTTGCCGGTCGCGGCGACGCCGGCAAACGCTCCGCGCTGTGTCGCGGTGATCGTCGACCGGACCACGACCTTGTCACCCGAGGCGATGAAGTCGTCATTGGTGGGCGTGAAGTCCGGAAAGGAGGCGTAATAGCCGTCCATCGCCGCCTTCATGCCGGCAAGGCCGGGTTTCTGGCCTGGCGCCATCGGCACGTCGATCCAGTCGGCGACCAGGACAGAATCAAGCTGGTCCTTGGCATGGCTGGCGAAGGCTTGGTAAAAGCCTTTGGCGAGGGCGATGTTCTTGGCCGGGGTGCCGATATCGGCGCACTGGCCGGACGGCTGCGCCGCAGCCGGTACGGCCACGCAGGCAGCCAGAACGCCGATAATGGTCGCAGATGTTCGCATTGGTGCGGTCCTGTCAGCTGAGGTGCGACCTGAACCAGTCCGCGACCCTTGTCGCGGCAGGCTCGATCACGAGCGGATCATCGTAGAAGCGGGTGTGGAAGACGTCGGCGATGACCTCCATGAGTTTGTCGGTGGCGGGGATGCGATCGAAAACATGGGTCACCGCAGCCACGAGCCCGTCGGACTGCTCGCCGTGAATCAGGAGTGTCGGCACGTTGACCTGGGCGGCGTACGGACCGATGTCGAATGTCCACACCTCGGCGTCGCTCATCGTCGCGTAGCGGTTTTCCCACCGGCTCGGCTCGCCCCATTTCGGCGTCGTCCATGGTTGGTACCAGGCGTTGATGGGCGGCCAGGGCAGCCCGGCTGCCTTGTCGAGCGGATCAACCACTGCGGTGTATTCGACCACGCCTGATGTCTCGAACGCAGCCTTGGCCTTTCGGCCACGCGCGATGCGCTCGTCGAGCGTCGGGCCACCGCCGCCGAAAAAGCCTTCGAGGTTCTCGCGGTAGAGATACTGGCCCGAGACTGTCGCCAGGACCTTCACCCGCGGGTCCGACGCGGCGACCGCGATCATCTCGGAGGAGCCCTGACAAATGCCCAACGCCGCGAGCTTGTTGGTGGCGAGATCGGTGCGCGTCATCAGAAAGTCGATTGCGGCACCGACGTCGGCGATCTTGGCAGTCGGGCTTTCCAGCCGTCGCGGGGTGCCGCCGCTCTCTCCGCTGAACCGCGGATCGAAGATCAGCGCGGCGAAGCCGGCGCGGGCCAGCCGCGTGGCATATTCCATCGGCGACATCTCCTTCACGAAGCCGAACGGCCCAAGGATGACGACGCAAGGGGGAGGGGCGCTGCTGGAGCTCGGGGTGAACAGGGTACCGGCCAAAGATACGCCTTGGCTCTGAAAGCTGACTGCCTCTGTTCGGTAGGCGCGGGCGGCCAGCGCGCTTTCGGCGATCGTCTTCATCTTGTCTGCTCCTTTTGCGCGCAAGTGCGTCGGCGCGATCCCGGCGAGCAGGAGCGGCGTCGCCGAGAGAAACTTGAGCATGGTGCGCCGGCCGCGAGGACCGCCCATCGTCGATTGCATATAGTTGCTTCCTGATCGGGGACGTTGCGCCTCGCGGTCCAGACCATCGATGGACAGCCGGATAGGCCTTCACCTATGATGCGTCCAATGCATTGGACTAATAATCGATATGTCTAATTCGCTATTGCGCCGTCTCGACCTGAACTTGCTGGTCATCCTGCGGACGGTTCTGGAGACGCGAAACGTGACCGCGGCGGCCGAGCGTCTGCACATGAGCCAGCCGGCCGTCAGTCGTTCCATCGCGCGCCTGCGCGAGGTGTTTCAGGATCCGCTGTTCGTTAAAGGTGCCCGCGGCGTTATCGCGACGCCTCGCGCGGAGGCCTTGTCCGCCTCCGTCGCGACCCTGCTCGCCGACATCGACGCCTTGGTCGACTTCCCCGGCTTCGATCCACAATCGACTAAACGCGTATTCCGGGTGGCGACAACCGATTACGGCGCGATCGCGGTCATGCCCGATCTTGTCGCCGCCGTTGCACGCGAAGCGCCGCTTGCGAGGATCGAGGTCGTCCCCTTTTCGGCGGAAATTTTCCGGCGCCTGACAGCGGGAGATGTCGATCTCGCACTTTACAGCGATGAGCCTGTCCCCAGCGGCTTGCTGACGAAAGCGCTCTTCCAGGAGAAATATGTCAGTCTCATACGGACTGGGCACCCGCTCCAATCGTCACTGAAACCCGGCAGACTCTCGCTGCAGCAGTTCGTCGCCTATCCGCATATCCTGGTGTCAATCTTCGGGGGCGCCAGCGGAGACGTTGACGCTGCGCTGGCTGCCCATGGCCTTGAGCGCAGGGTTGCGGTGGTGCTGCCATACTTCGCGACGGCGGCTCTGCTGGCGGCAAAGACCGACTTGATCCTGACGCTTCCGGAACGCGCATCCCGTCAGCTCGCGGACGCGCACGAGCTCGTAGCGATGTCGCCGCCGGTTGAGGTGGAGGGATTTGGCTATCAGATGGTCTGGCACGACCGGACCGACCGGGACGCGAGCTGCGGATGGTTGCGCGACACGCTGAGCGAGCCATTTTCTGAAGCGCTGAGATCGGGATAGCTGATCGGCTGTCCTACCGGCGCGGCGGAGCCGTCGCTGATCACCCGCCGCCCGCTGAATCGCCCGACTTGGCGCTCCCTGCCGATACGCCCACATGGGCCGCTTAATCGGTCACGCTAGCCAGCGCGGGGCTCAGCCGATCTTGAGCGCAAGGGTCCGCGTCAGTGCGATCCCCGTGGTCCTCGTTGCCCCACGTCTGGTCGGCTAGGCTTTCGCGATGGATGTCTCGTCCCTCTTCAATCTCACCGGCAAGGCTGCCCTTGTCACCGGTGCCTCGCGCGGCATCGGAAGGATGATCGCGGAGGGGCTGCTCTCGGCAGGCGTGACAGTCCACATCTGCGCGCCCGATGAAGTCGAACTCGAGGAGGCGCGTCACGCGCTGTCGACCTTCGGGGAGTGCCACGCGGTCGTCGCGGATGTCTCACAGGGCGCGGACGCCGAGCGGCTCGTCGCGCACGTCGCCGGGCATGGCGGGCGGCTCGACATCCTGGTCAACAACGCCGCGATCGCGCGCGCGATGCCGTTCGAGGATTTCGATCGAAAGGCCTTCGAAGACGTCCTGACCGTCAATCTGGCGGCGCCGTTCGAAATCTCGCGGCGGCTCGTTTCCGCGCTGCGGGCAGCGTCGCGACCGGGAGACCCATCTCGCATCATCAACATCGCCTCGGTCGAGGGGATGCGACCGCCTGCGTGGGAATCCTATCCCTACGCGGCGAGCAAGGCCGGCCTGATCCTGATGAGCCGGCACCTCGCGGCGCACCTTGCGCCGGATATCACCGTCAACGCCATCGCGCCCGGGCTCTTCCGCACCGCCATGACCGAGCCGCTGTTCGCGCGACCGGATGCTGCCGCTTCGCTTGCGCATATGGTGCCGATGGGCCGCGAGGGGACAGCCGAGGAGATCGCCGGCACGGCCATCTATCTAGCCTCCAAGGCTGGAGCTTATCTCACTGGCGCGCTGATCCCGGTCTCGGGCGGAGTCGCGACGGCGGACGGCTGATGAAACTGTACGCGACACCAGGCACTGCCTCGCTCGCATCGCACATCATCCTGCGGGAGGCCGCGCTGCCCTTTGAAACCGTCAGGCTTGGGGTGAAGACGAAGGCTCTGCCCGATGGACGTCCCTTCGCCTCGATCTGCCCGAAAGGATATGTGCCGGCACTCGAACTCGACGATGGCTCGATCCTCACCGAGAGTCCCGCGATCCTGCTGTATCTCGCTGACCTGCGTCCAGAGCTGGGATTGGCGCCCGTGCACGGCACCATGGCGCGATATCGCACGATCGAATGGCTGAGCTTCACCGCGAGCGAGCTCCACAAGTCGTACACGCCGTTGTTCGTGCGCGGGCCATCCGACGACTGGAAAGCGGCCGCGCAGGCATCGATCGAGCGGCGGCTGGCATGGATCGACGTGGAACTCACGGATCGCGAGTACCTGGGCGAGCACTTCGGCGTCGCCGACGCCTATCTGTTCACGGTGCTGAACTGGACCCAGTTCACGCTTATTTCGATCGACCGCTGGCCATCGCTCGAGGCCTATCTCCGGCGGGTGGCGGCCAGGCCCGCCGTCAGGGCAGCCCTTCGCGCTGACGGCTTGATACAGTGAGTACGCGGCTAATCGAACTCACCGGCGAGCGGTTCATTGACGCAGCTCCCGCCGACATATTCGCGATGCTCATCGAGCCCGCGCACCAGCTTGCCTGGAACAGCCTCTACCTCTCGGCCTCGCTGTCGCCGGCAGGTCCTGTCGCCGAAGGAAGCGTCATGACCGGCCGGTTCAAGGGCGCGGGGCGGGCGACCGTCACGTTTGCTGGCGTCGTACCGGGCAGCAGCTTCACGCACGCTTCCCGTTTGCTGGCCGGCGGCTTCCTGCCGCTCGGTGACTTTCGGCATCGCTACGATGTCGCGCCAGTCGGCAACGGCGCCCTGGTGCGCCAGACGGTTCGGGTCGACCTGAACTGGGTCGGCCGGTTGCTTCGCGGAACGATCTCCTCCGGGTTCAGGCGCCGGCTGCCCGAGAGCTTCGACGAATTCTACCGCTACGCCACCTCACCACATCGAGGCGAGTAGAGCTTCGATCTCCCCGGCATCGCGCGGTCGACGCGGGTTGGTTCGCATCGGTGGATCGTGAAGCGCGCGGGCGGCAAGGTTCGGGAGGAGCGATCGCTCGACTCCGATGTCGCGCAGTCGGGTCGGAAGGCCCAGCGCGCGGACCAGCGTCTCAACTGCGTCGCCCGCGCTGCCACTGCCGCCAAGTGCCTGCGATATGGCCGACTGGCGATCAGCGTTCACGGCCTCGTTCCAGCGCATGACCGGGGCCAGACACACGCATGAGGTATCGCCGTGAAGCGCTCCCGTCGCGCCCCCGATGACGTGCCCGAGCGCATGGCTCGCGCCGACCTGGGCGCCGGCCTGCACACCGGCCATCGAAAGCCACGCGCCCATCTGGCAATCGAGCCGGGCATCAAGGTCGCCCGAATCGGCCCTGACCCGGGGCAATGCCGAGGAGAGCAATGCGAGCGCCTTTAGGGAGACCGCGTCGCTATAGGGACAGACCGTCAGCGCCGCCAACCGTTCGGCGGCATGGTCGATCGCCTTGACGCCGGTGGCGAGGAACACCCGCATCGGCACGTCGCGCGTCAGCACCGGATCGTACACGATACTCCTCGGCATCAGCCCGGCGGCCGACACCGCCGCCTTCGTGCCGGTTGCCGGATTGGTGACCCCGCCGAACCAGCTGCATTCCGCGGCGGACAATGTGGTCGGGATGGCGATGATCCGTATCGCGGGAAGGGTGTCCCAGGAACTCGGCTCGACACCGCGCCGGGTGCGAGCAAGGAGGTCCTGGAGTGCCGGCTCGTCGTCAACGCCCGCCTCTACGCATGCGAGAATGGCCTTCGCAGCGTCGATCACGGACCCGCCGCCGAGAGCGATCAGGCAATCCGGCCGCACGTTGCGCGCGATAGCCGCGCCGCGCGAAATGCCGGCGAGCGGGACGTGCGGAGCGATGTCGGCAATCTCGCCGACAAGGCGTCCGCCCAGACGCTCTCGGAGCATCGCCGCCTCGGGTGTCGCCGCCTGTCGGCTCGATGAGACGAGAACGATGCGCTTGTCACCGGCAAGGGCCAGTTCGTCGTCGATCGCGTCCAGGAAGGGCGTGCCGTAGCGCACCCGCTGCTGGGCGAACTGGCGATGGACGAATGGCGTCATCCGAGACTGTCGAGCGGCGCCGTCGACGACAGCGCATCCGCCATCCCGGCCAGTCGTACCGGGAACCGTGCCAGACCCTCATGATACAGTCCTCGCGCGGCAAACTGCGGATGTGCGCAAATCCCGGCAGGCGGGACCACCTCAGCGACGGGTACGTCTGCGGCGCGCAGGCGATCGACGAGCTCCGGCGCGCTCAGGCGCCGCGTCTCCTCCGCCAGCCGCGCGTTGATCGCGGCGGCCGAGGCGATGCGCGCCGCGAACGTGGCAAAAGTCGGTCCGTTAAACGGCGTGAGGTCGAGCACCCCGTTGAGCCGGCGCCAGAAATGGTCCTCGAGCGCGCCGATCGTAACGATCGCGCCGTCGGCGCAGGAAAAGGCGCCGTAGGCTGGCTTTACCAGTGCGTCGTCGCGCTGCGCCGAAAGCGTGGACAGGCCGGCGTCATCGAACTGGGCGAGACGGGGATTCATCCAGTGCGCGACGCAGTCCGCCATCGCGACGTCAATATGCTGGCCCGCTCCCGTTCGCCCCCGCTGGACGAGCGCCGCCAGGACGGCGGCGAGCGCATAGGTTGCAGCGCACAGGTCGGCGGCGGGCAGGCCGAACGCATGGGCCGGCGGGCCCGCGGCCTGGCCGGAGAGCGCGATCGCGCCGCCCGTCGCGAGATAATTGACGTCGTGCCCGGGCAGCGGTGCCATCGGGCCGGTCTGCCCGTAGCCGGTCAGCGAAACGTAGATGAGGCGCGGCATCGCGCCTGCGAGCGCCGCATAGTCCAGGCCGAGCCGTTTCATCACGCCGGGCCTGAAGCCCTCGACCACGATATCCGCGCGGGATATCGTCGCCCGCGCCTTCTCTACCTGTACCGGGTCCTTGAGGTCGGAGAGAATGCTCGCCTTCCCACGGTTCACGGCTCGGAACACGCCCGGCGCGAGCCTGCGGGTGGGGTCACCGTGCGGCGGACGCTCCACCTTGATGACATGGGCGCCCAGCTCGGCCAGGCTCTGCGTCAGGAACGGGCCCGGCAGCAGCTCGCTGAAATCTGCCACCACGACGCCTTCGAGCGGCGGGGTCATCGGACAGTCGGCCTTGCGTTACGCTCGTCCTGTGCGGTTACCAGGTCCCAGATGCGTTGGCCCTGTGGCGACGCCTTCTCGTCGGCGATATGGGCGACCAGTCCTGCGGCCCGTCCGATCAGCGCCAGGCCGCGGCCCATCATCGGATCCATCCCCATGTCCGCCAGGATCGCGCCGTTCGCGCCGGCCGCATTGAGCGGCAACGCGCGGCCAGTGTGCGCGGCGACCGCCTGCGGGATCTCGATCGCCAGCCGCCAGTGCTTGCCAAAATACCCGTTCTCCTCGGAGATGCGGCGGAGGGTCGGCACGCGCGGATCGCCGTCGATATGGATCGGGTGGCCGATCCCCGAGATCGGACGGCGTTCGGCTCGCCGGACCGCGGCCAGCGCGGCCGCGCATTCGGCGATCGCGCCATCGTCGGCATCCTCCGGCAGGTCGGCGGCAGCATCCATCAGCATTTGCGCCACGTTCTGGACGGTCCCGAGGAAATTGTTGCCAGCGCCGAGCAGTCCGGCGGCGACCGCGCCCTGCAGCGATTCGGGGGCGCCAAGCCATGTGAGCCGTGCCGTGATCGCGCTGGGCGTCAGGCCGTGGTCGGCGGCGGTCACCAGCAGCATGTTGATCATGGTCTTCTCGCGCGGCTCGGGCAGCCTCGCGAAGGTCACCCACCAGATCATGTCGACGAAGTCGAACGACCCCAATATCTCGGTGGAGAGGTCTCTGCCGCGCACCATGATGGCATCGCGGGTTGAGTAGCCGATCTCGGTCGCGACGGTCATGACAGTCCTTCGTCCAGGCGGCGCACGATCACGGCATCGAGCGGCAGCGCTCCCTCCGGCCCGACCCATACCGGGTTCAGGTCGAGCTCCTCGATCGCCGCACCCTGCGCGCACACGAAATCCGAGACGCCGACGAGCAGGCGCTCGAGGGCGGCGACATCGCATCTGGGCCGGCCGCGTGCACCATCGAGCACGGCAAAGGACCTGACCTCGCGCAGCATCGCGGCGGCTTCCCGCGCGGTGAGTGGTAGGAGCCGGCGTGCGACATCCTGGAAAATCTCGACGTGGATGCCGCCAAGGCCGCAGGTCATCAGCGGGCCGAACACCGGGTCGCGGTGGACGCCGACGAACATCTCGACGCCGCCGGGCGGCGCCATCCGCTCGATGAGCAGACCATCGATCCGCGCCTCGGGCCGCTGCCGCGCCACGGCCGCCATGACGCGGCGCCAGGCTCCGGCCACGGCATCGGCATCCGATAGACCGAGCGCCACGCCGCCGATATCGGACTTGTGCAAGATGTCGGCGCTCGCGATCTTGGCGACGACAGGATAGCCCATCGCGTCGGCTATGCTGCGTGCCTCGTCGATGGTCGTCGCGACCGTCGCCGGCATGATTCCGATACCATGTTCGCGCAGCCATGCCTTCGCGTCGAGCTCGCTCATCGCCACGGTTCGCGAACCCTGGGTGACCGGCCCGGGGATACCGACCGGCATCCAGTCCGCCTCGCGCGTCGCCAGCCAGCGACCGTGATCGGCCCAGCGGCGGACCGCGGTCACCGCCTTGCCGACGCTGCGCACCGGCGCGAGCCCCGCATCCGCCAGGTCGCGGTATCCCTCGCCGATGCGATCGCTGATCCAGACCGGCAGGAGCGGGGTCGCGGCCGCCGCCTGCACGGCGACGACGCTTTCGGCAGCCCGCGTCGTGGCAGCCCCGTACTCCATGGGAAAGGGATGGAGCACGATGCCGACCCCGGGGTCGGACGCTACTGCTGCGAGCGTCCGGTCGATCACCGTCATGTCCGCAAGCACGTCTGCCGTCGTATCCACCGGATTGGCGATCGAGGCGAACGACGGCAGCAGTTCCCGCAGCGTTGCTTCCGTATCGGGCGCGAAGGTCGCGAGCGTCAGTCCGGCGGTCCCGACCATGTCGGCGGTCAGGGCGGCAGTGCCGCCCGACGAGCAGTAAACCGCGACTCGTTCGTCGGCGCCCGGTCGCTTGCGCGCCAGGAGCCAAGCCGTGTCGATCAGCTCGTCGATATCGTCGACCTCGACGACGCCCAATTGCCTGAAGGCGGCGCTGTTGACCTCCGCCGAACCGGAAATCGCCGCGGTATGCGACATCGCGGCTTTCGCACCATAAGCGGATCGCCCGACCTTCAAGGCGACGACAGGCTTTCCGCGTTCGGCCGCGTGCCGGACCGCCGCCACGAATTTCGCACCATCGCGAATACCCTCGATGAGGGTCGCGATCACGGTGATGTCGGGTGCGTCCGCCATATAATGGATGAAGTCGCTGACCTCGAGGTCGACCTCGTTCCCCGCCGAGCACCACAAGCCGACGCCGACGCCGCGGTCCATCGACTGCAGGACGGTGCGCCCGAGGCCGCCGCCCTGCGTTGCGACACCGAGCGGCCCGGACCGCAGATCGAGCCTGAAGGCGGGCGAGAAGGTGAAGCCGAGCCTGGCGTTGACGTTCGACAGGCCCGGGCAGTTGGGGCCGTAGATCCGCATCCCGGTCGTGCGGACGATGTCGCGCATCTCGGCCTCGGCCGCCTTGCCGGGCTCGCCGGTTTCGCCGAAGCCCGAGGTCAGCACGATGGCGAAGCGCGTGCCGCGATCCGCGCAGCTGCGCAGCGCCTCGATCACGCCGTCGGCCGGGATCGCGATGACGGCCAGATCCGGCGCCTCCGGCAGCAATGCCGGCGTCGCGACGCAAGGCCGACCGTCCACCGAGTCGCGCCCGGGGTTCACGAGATGGAGTCGCCCGGTAAAGTCGGATTCCTCGACCAAATTGTAGAAGACCCGGCCGCCTATCCGGTCGCGACGATCGGACGCGCCGACGATGACGACCGACTCGGGCCTGACTAGGCCGGTCAGGTCCGGAAACGCGTAACCCGTCATTCGGCCGGCCGGCACATGACCAGCATCGCGGCGGTGCTTTCGACCGTCACCTCGCCGGTCTGCGTCACCGCGCGGCGACGGAAGGTCAGCACTCCTCGATCGGGCCGCGAGGTCAAACGCGCCTCGACGATCTCGATGTCGACATGGATGGTGTCGCCGATGAAGGTCGGCTTCAGGAAACGGCACCCGACCTCCATCAGGGCAAGCTGCGACGGCTCGAGCAGCTGATTGACGATCGTTCGGGTGTTGAGACCCGACATGTAGGACGCGACCAGCATCCCGTGCGCGATACGGCGACCGAATGGCGCGGCGGCGGCAAATTCGGCATCGACATGCGCCCGGTTGAGGTCACCGGTCAGGCTCGCGAACCCGACCACATCCGCCTCGGTGATCGTGCGCGACGACGTCGAATAGGCAAAGCCCACCGGCAGGTCCTCGAACCAATAGCGCATGGCCGCCAGCTCGGAAGCGGCAGGGGTGGTGATGCTCACGCTATGGCACTCATGCCGAGGATTTCGCGGCCGATGATAAGAGTCTGAATCTCGGTCGTGCCCTCCGGGATCATGCCGCCGCGCGTGTCCCTGAAGATGCGCTCGATCGGGTATCCCGTCGCATAGCCCAGCCCGCCATGGACCTGGAGCGCCATGCTGGCGACTTCGTGCGAGACTTCCGTGGCATAGAGCTTGGCGATCGAGCAGGCCATGCGCGCGTCGCCGCCGCCTTGAAGCGCGTCCGCCGCGCGCCGGACGAGCGCGCGGGCCGCCTCGACCCGTATCTGCATATCGACGATGTGCTTCTGGACCAGCTGGAACCGTCCGATCGGGCGACCGAACTGCTTGCGCGTCTTGGCATGATCGATCGCGAGGTCGAGTGCCGCCTGTGCAGCCCCGACGGCGCCGGCCGCGACGTTGAGTCGCCCCGGATCGAGTCCACCCATGACCAGCCGGAGCGCCGATCCTTCCTCGCCGAGCAGGTTCTCGGCAGGAACCGCGACATCGGCGAAGCCCAGTTCGGCGGTCCCTGTGCTGCGCAGCACCATCATGTCGACGTGCCGCACCTCGAATGGCGAGATGTCGCGCTCGACGAGGAAAAGCGAAAGCTTGCCATCACAGTCGGCGCTGAACGTGCGCGCGACCACGATCCCGAAATCCGCCCAGGCCCCGTTGGTGATCCACAACTTGCGTCCGTTCAGGACATAATGATCGGCCTTGCGGTCGGCGCGGGTCTGGATGCCGGCGACGTTCGACCCGACGTCGGGCTCGGTGATCGCGGAGAAGACTTGTCGCGTCCCCTCGAACAGGGGCGTCAGGAAGCGGTCGCGCTGCGCGGGGCTCGCGTGGTTCGCGAGCAGCAGCATCGGAATATTATGGGTGTTGAGGAGCGTGCGCAGCGACGACCAATGGTATCCGGCCTCCTCGATCATCATGCTCCAGGTCGAATAGTCGATGCCGTAGCCGCCCTGGTCCTCGCTCAGCCAGCCACCCAGATAGCCGAACTGGCGCAGCTCGCCGAGCAGTTCGAGCGGGAAGGTCCGCGCCTCGTCGTGCGCGGCCACGATCGGCGAGACTTCCGCCCGCAGGTATCGGCGGATGTTGTCGCGCAGCTGGACCTGCTCGGGCGTGGCGTCGTTTCCGCTCATGACGAGTAGCGTCCGCCGGTGACGAAGACCGTCGTCCCGGAAATGTAGCGCGCGCGCTCGGACGCGAGGAATAAAACGGTGTCGGAGACGTCGCGCGGCTCGCCCAGAAAGCCGACCGGGTTCTTGGCGATCGCCGCCTCGCGGAGTCGCTCGAAATGCGGCAGGCTCTGGATGCCCTCGGTCATGATGAACCCCGGGGCCACCGCGTTCACCGTTATGCCGAATCGGCCAGCCTCCTGCGACAAGGCCCGCGTGAAGCCGATTAGGCCGGCCTTGGCCGCCGAGTAATTGGCCTGGCCAGGGTTGCCGAAAATCGATCGCGACGAGATGTTCACGATCCGCCCGTTCTTGCGCGCCATCATCCCGGGAAGGACCGCGCGCGAGCACAGAAAGGTACCCTTGAGGATGACGTCGATCACCGACTCCCAGGCCGCAAGCGGCATCTTCGCGAGGTAGCCGTCCTTCAGATAGCCGGCATTGTTGACCAGGATGTCCACTGCGCCGAACGCGCCTTCGGCGGCCTCGATCAGGTCTGCCGCGGACGTTTCGTCGGTGACGTCGCACGGTATCGCGACGGCCTCATGCCCATCGGCGACAAGCTTGCCAGTGGTAGCAGTGGCCGTATCGGGGTCGATGTCGGAGACGACGACGCGGCAGCCCTCCTGGGCGAAGGCGCGCGCGATGTCGGCACCGATGCCGCGACCGGATCCGGTCACCAGCGCTACCTTGCCATCAAGCCCTAAATCCAAGCCTTCCTCCCAGACGTCGTTGCGCCAGGGATATGGATGACGGCAGCACGAGCGCGCTCAAAGGGCAGCGTCGATCTTTGCCGGGCGGACGTATTCGCTCAGCCGGGCGCGCCGCCATGGCCGGCGACGGACCGGCGCAGGGACCGCCGGACCTCGGAAGGGGGCACGCCGAACCAGCCGTTGCACGCGCGCCGGAAGCAGCGCGAATCGGACATGCCGAGCTCCTCGGCGATGTCGCCGGCCGGCTTGTCTCCCAGCAGGAGCATCTCGGCGGCTTCGCGTCGTAGATCGCTCGATATGCGGCGGAACGACAGTCCGGACTCGGCGAGGCGGCGGCGCAGCGTCGGCACGCTCATGCCGAGGCGACGCGCGACGGCGGTCTGGCTGGCAGCCTCGTCGAGGAGACAGGCCCGAACGCGGGCCAGCAGTCCCGATGCGACCTCGGCATCGCTGCGGGAGTGGTCGAGCCGGCGCAGCTCGACCAGTCGGGCATATTCCCCGAACGCAGCTTCGTGCCATCGCTGGAAAGCGGAGACGTGGAACGAGGCTTCCACATCCTCGGCGCGGTACACGATCTGCGCCTCGTCGCCCTGCCGCTGAACCGGGGTGCCGAGCACGCCCAGCAGCGAACATCCGAAGGGCTGCACCACGGCGGGACCGCGCAGCCGGCGTGGCTCGATCGCATGCTCCATAGCCCATTGCAGCGCGCAGTGGATGACGACGAGCATGGCCTCGACATAGATGGCGGCCGCCGCTCCATCCGCACCCCTAAGCCCGATCGTCAGCGTCGCCTCGCCATTGCGCATGCTGAAGCCGATCATCAGATCCGGACGAACGATCTGCGCGCCGGCGGCAAGCCGCCTGAGACCATCGCCTAGGGTCTCGCCCTGGATCATGGACGCCATCAGAAGTTCGAAATTGCCGTTGGGCACGGGCGCCGAGCCCAGACGGTGGGTCTCGTCATTGCTGAGCGTGACGTTGGCGTGAAGGAGCTTCCAGGCGGTGATGAAGTCGATGCGGGCGGCGGCCGGCTGCGCGAGGATCTTCGTATTGCAGTCGGGATCGCCGATCATCTCGAGGAGATGCTGAGCCGTCGGGCGACCGATGAGTGCCGCGACATAGTCGAACGAGACGCCTGGGCACTCGGCCGGCGAAACCGACTGGTCCTCCAACATCGAGGTCACCGAAACATCCTCCACGACGACCGACCCGTTTTCGAGCTTGGCCACCTTTTTAGCCTAGGACCAGCCGCCCAGGAAGCCCGCCACCTCGTCCAGCGCCGCGGTAGCCTCCGGCAGCAACGAGGTGAATGCGTGCCATACGTGCGGCAGGTCGGGCCAGATGCTGAGCACTGCACGGCCGCGCGCTTCAGTCAGGCGCGCCATGAAACGCTGCGCGTCGCCGAGCAGATATTCGGCGCCGCTCGCCTGAATCAAGGTCGGCGGGAAGCGGCGCAGCGTATCCGTCGTCGCGTTGATGGGCGAAAGCTCAACCCGCTCGAGCGATTCCGCGCCCGGCGCGTAGAGCGACATCATCATCGCCACACCCGCCGCATCGACATTACCATCGCCGGCCGCCACCGACTTGGGCGGTGCGACGTCGAGCGCGGCGCACACGAGCGCGAGGCGGTCCGGCAGGGGTTCTCCCGCCGCAATCAGACGGACGCAGGCGGCAGCAGCCAGGTTCCCGCCCGCGGAGTCACCGGCAAGGGCGAGGTGCTGCCCCATCCCGGTGCCGTCGGGCCCGTTGCGTGCCGCCCATCGGATCGCGGCAAGACTGTCGTCGAGCCCGGCGGGAAAGGGATGCTCCGGCGCGAGGCGGTAATCCACCGACAGCACCGCACAGCGCGACCGACGCGCGAGATGCGCGCAGATGCTCCGGTGGCTGTAGAGGCCACCGGCGACCCATCCGCCGCCATGCAGGTAGACGAGACGATGATCCGGACGCGCGTCCTCGGCCAGGAGCCATTCAGCGCGAACCCCGCCCGCGTCGGCAGGGTGCACGTCCACGTCGAGGAGCGGCGCCCGCGGCTCGACGTCGCCGTAGCGGTCGACACCGTCACGCATGGCCTGGATGGGATCCGCGCCGGGCGGCGGCGTCATCGTCGCGGCGAGGTGACCGATCGCGCGCGCGATGTCCGGCCGACCGGTTTCAGAAAGCGACATTGGCACCGATCCCGAATGTGCGTGGTGGAAGCAAGTTGACGATGCGGACCGAGCCCAGAAGCGGCGAGACAATCGCCATGCTGCCGATGACGTTGCGGTCGGTGGCGTTGCGGACAAACGCGTAAACGCGGAACCGCTTGTCGCCGGGCTCGAGCGTCAGCGAAAAGTCGAGCAGGCCGTATCCGCGCTGACGCGCGTCGGCGGTGTTGAACTCGCTGAAATAATAGCTGCTGCGATAGGCGTAGTTCACGCCCGGGGTGAGCACGAAGCGGCCGATCCGCGCTGCATATTCGGCCCCGAGCGAGAATTGCACCGTCGACGTCAGCGGAAGGCGATTGCCCGACACATCGACGGCCAGCTGGCCGTGGCGGATGTCGTCGGTGACGAACTCGCGATACTTGGCGTCGAGGACGCTGACATTGCCGGTCAAGGTGAGCCCGGCAACCGGCTTGAGCACGCCCTCGATCTCCAACCCTGAAATCCGTGCTTTCGCGGCGTTCGACAGGATTTGCGTCAGGGCACCGATCTGCAGTACCTGCAGGTCGCGATAGTTGCTCGTGAAGGCGGCAATGTTGAGCTGCGCGCGGCGATCGAGGAAATTGCTCTTCAGGCCAGCCTCGAAATTATCGACGGTCTCGGGGCGGACCGGATTCGTCAGCGCGCCCAGGTTGATCGCGCCCGATTTGAACCCGCGCGCGGCACTTGCGTACAGGAGCAGCCCGTCGCTTGCCTGATAGTCGAGCCCGATCTTGCCGCTGGCGCGCGACCAGCGGTCCGACGGGGTCGCGTTTTGAATGCCGAGGAAGTTGACGAATTCGTCGGCTGCCTTCTTGTCGCTCGTGTAGCGGATGCCGCCCGACAGCTTCAGCTTGTCGGTGATCGAGAAATGACCGTCCGCATAGCCGGCGATCGAGGTGGAACGGACCTCGCCACCGGCGCTGAAGTTGACCGGGAACGGGATGTTCAGAGGGGCGCCGGGCGCGACGAACCCGAGCGGGATCGCGTCGAACACATAGGTGACACGGTTCTGGCGGAAATCCACATAGGTCGCCCCGATCAGCCAGTCGAACCGGCGCCTGCCGGTCGACGCCAGGCGGGCGTCGACGCTGATGTCGCGGCTGGTGGTGACCAGCCGGGTCGTCGACTGGTCCGCTTCTGTCCCGTCCTGGTCGTAGGACAGTTCGTGCTGGCTGTGGCGATAACTCCCGAGCAGCGTGAATTCGGTCGAGCCGATCGGGGCCGTGAAGGTGGCGAGGCCGCCATAGACCTTGCGGTAGTTGCCCCCGAAATTGCTCTTGAGAGACCGCTTATCGGCGCTCGGCCGAACGCCGAAAAGGAGTTCGGCCGGCTGCGGGGATGGATCGGGCAGCACCTTTTCGGCCGGGCCGTTGTCCCGTTCGCGCAGATAGAACCCGGTAAGATGCAGGTTGGCGGCGCCGATCATGGTCGACGTCTGGGCGCGGAGCGCGACGGACTTGAGGTCGTCGAAGCGAGGGAGGGCCCCGGGCTGCCCGGCGAGCTCGTTGCGCGTGAAGCCGGAGTTGCGCTTGACCTCGACCGACAGGCGCGCATTGGTCGACGCGAAACCGAGCGGACCCGAGAGGAAGCCGGTCCCTTCGATACGCCCATAGTCGCCGACGACGACACCGATTTGACCATTGAACGTACCTGTTGGCGCCGCCGAGATAACGTTGATCGCCCCGCCAGTGGCGTTGCGGCCGTAGAGCGCTCCTTGCGGACCGCGCAGGACCTCGACGCGCTCGACATCGAACAGCGCGACGTCGGTCGCCTCCTGGTCCGAGACATAGGCGCCGTCATTGTAGAACGCGACGCCGGGGTCGCCGCCGGGCGTGTAGAAGTTGTTGCCGATCCCCCGGATGAAGATTTGCGAGATCCCGAAGTTGCTGCTGAACGAAAGATTGGGCACCGCGCTAGTCAGATCGGCCAGACGGTCGGCGCCCTTGCTCGCCAACGCGTCGCCGTTCAACGCCGTGATCGCGTCCGGAGTTCGCTGCAGAATCGTCTCGCGCTTGAGCGCCGTCACGACGATGTCGCCGATCGCTGCATCGTCGCCCATGGGCGACGGCTGCGTCCCGGTGCCGGTGCTTGGCGGGGCCGACTGAGCCCATACGGGCGCGGGCAGGGCGGCGAGCCCTGCCAGCCACAGACCCCAGCCATTCAGACGCAATGCGCCATGCGCCGACCGTCGCATATGATCCTCCCCAGCTACATTTTTATGGGTCGAGCCTTAGGCGGCGGTCCGGCCGGGTAAAGGTCGGGTCGGCTCAATGAGAAGCGGACATATTCGCTCAACGGTCGCAGCTTTGCGCTAGCGGGGCTTGCGCAAGCGATTGGCCATTGCAGCGTGCTCAAGCAAACCAAGAGCGACGAAATCGCCAAAGCCATCGCGGCGGGGTAGAAGGCAGCGTCGGCTAATGCGACAGGGTCTTATCGTCGCGATTGCGACGAGGAGTGGCGGATTTCGGCAAAGTTCAGTCAGGTATTAATGATGGCAGTTAGGCTAGCTGACGCTCCGCTGCTTGAGCGGTTTGAACCGCCACTAAGAGCGAAGGTGCCACAGACCACGGTACGACCGATGCTGACCGCGCATTCGTCGTCGCGGACGTCTACGACCGCGCGGCGAGATACCTCGCGCCCCATTGGGCAGAGTGTCGAACACCTATGGCGAAAGGCGGCTCCCGCGGCGCCGATCAGCCGCGGGCGGGAGCTCTGTTGATTGCCCGACCCGATTGCGGCGTCGCGTCGGACGCCATCGCGCGCTGGGCCGGGGGTCTGGGGGCGGTCGTGCGGAGGCTACCGTCATATCACGATTAGCTCGACAGACGCTTCAGCATCTTGCACCTACCTGGAATTAGGGATCGACGCGGCACGCCCGATCAGCTTCACTACGGCGCCTTAAGTCTCAGACAGACAAGCACTTTGGAATCCCGCACCCGCATTCAAGCACGCGCGATCCCGTTTCTGCGGCCATAAGCTGCCTTCGGCACGATCGCGCGAGCCCAGACTGCGCCGGCGGTAAAGTATGCGCGTGGAGCGGGGAATTGCCGGGCGTCGTCTAGTGCGATACCCGACGGCAATGGGAACTGCGAAAATGATGATTGCGGTCGTCTGGATCGCGACGGCGATCGCTGTCCGCGGTAGTTTGCTCATCACTGCGCTGGGCTCTAGCCCGCAGCCGACTCTAAGCTCTTGAGCAACGAAGCTCGTGAGCCCGTCGCCTTGGCCGCGACCAGGATGATGACCCCCGTTCAGACGGAGATTCCGGTGAGCGACCGCGCGGCAAATCCTGAGTCGGTCATCTCTCCGCATTTCGTTCGCGGGCTGGATAGTTTCCGGTTCATCGCGGCAAGCGTGGTTGCAGCGGGCCATGGCGGTTGGATTCCGTTCGACAGAATCTTCGGCGCCGTTCCTGGCCCGCTGAAAGTCATCGCCGGGATCTGGGATGCCGTGCCGAATGGCACCCTTGCGGTATGCGTGTTCTTTTTTATCTCCGGCTTCTGCATCCACTTTCCGAATATCGGCAAGGAGAGGGTGTTGATCGGATCGTTCCTGATCAAGCGGTTCGTCCGCATCGGCTTGCCGCTTCTCGCCATTATCGCGCTCGCCCATGCCGCGGGCGCCCACTATGTCGCCGGGCTCGATGCGGTGCTGTGGAGCGTGTATTGCGAGCTCGCTTATTACGCGCTCTACCCGCTGCTGTTCAGGGCGATCCATCGGCAGACGCTGCGGGCGATCGCTGTGAGCGTGGTAATCAGCGCGTTGGTTCTTGCTTTCCATCCGATGGCCGCCCGCCCGTGGAATTTCGGCGTCCTGACCTTCCTGTTCTGTGCACCTATGTGGCTTCTCGGCGCCCATCTCGCCGAACGTTACCGAGACGGATCTCTGTTCGTCGCCAAGTTGCCTTCGGTGTGGCTACTCAGGGCAGCCTTGCCGGTCTACGCTGTGGCAGCGATTTTCCTCTTCTATCACGCGCCGATCCACATCCCCTTGACCTTGTCGGTCGCCGCATTCGTGCCGGCCGGCTATTTATGGTTGGCTGCCGAGCTGCAGCGCCTGACCAGTCATGGCATGAGCGAGCGGCTCGAAAGGCTCGGAGTGGCGGCCTATTCGATGTATCTGACCCATCGCTTTGCACTCACCTTCTTTGCAGACCATTTGGCGAGTTGGCCGACGATCCTGTTCTACGGCCTTCAGGCAATTGCGATCGGCATCGCGACCTTCGCTTTCTACCGGCTGGTTGAGAAGCCCTCGCATCGGCTGGCCAAGAAGCTCGGCGCGGCTTGGGATGTTGCGGCCGGATAACGACATCATCCGGATCACGGCGAGCAATTACCACCTAGCCCCCCGCAGCTGCAAAATGTTGACCCGGCACGGTGCGCGGAAACGTTGGGGTCAGTCCGCGCCGGGATCGCGACCGCTGGTGGCTGTGGCCGGTCCGACAAGTCCGCGCCAATCGCCGCCCGCCGTGGCACCGGTAGGAAGCACGGCATCTGGTTCACGCCTCGGGAACTGGCCAACGCCTGCTATTTCTTGCGCCGGAACGCCCATACCAGCGACGACAGGCTGCCAATGAGCGTGGCCAAGGCGAGCAGCAGCGGCGGATCGAACACAATCATGCGAATCTCCCGTAAAGGGGATTGTGTACTTGTTTTGTTCCATGTAGGACAGTCGCTTTGCGCGTTCGCTGCGAACACTGGAAATTGAGCAATCGGGGGTGTTGACTCGGATGACACAAGGCTGCCGCGCATCGTCGGCCGTCCGTGCAATGCCCACTTAGTCGTGCGATCGGTCGCGAGGCCGGGAAACGGTCAAACCGGTTAGTGGAATTCCGCGATCTTTTGGAATTCCGTCAGTATCTCAGGATGATGCCGAGCGAGATAGCCGATCGTTGCGGCATTGCCGAGCAGTCGCCGCACATAGCCGACCGCCAGCACGAGATCGAGATGATCGACCCCGTAATCGCGTTCGATCCGTTTCACCTCGCGGTCGAGATTTTCGGTCTCGCGCTGCATCGTATGGATCTGGTCGGCCGAAAGGCCGCGCGGGCGCCGCCGCTTGCCGTCGGCCAGCTGGTCGGCCGGGGTCGCCGCGACCAGGGATTTCGCATAGCCTTTCGAATAGCGATTCATCGTGATCATCGCTTGTGCGACTTCGATCTGCCGCACGGGTTTCAGAAAGCGCAGCTCGGTGAACGTGCCGACCGGCACATGCTTGTCGCGAAGCAGGGTCACGACCTCCGGGCAGATCCCGGCAAGGAGGTTCCGCTTGGTCCGGATCTGGGCGATGTTGACGTGGAGCGCGCGCGCCAGCCGTTCCTCGGGAACACCCTTGTTGATCGCGTTCAGGACCATCTTGTGCTCCTGTATCGTCGCCATCCTGCTGATCCGCTTGTTGTATGTATAGGCCTCGTCGTCGACCGCGATCAGGCAGACGACCTCCGTGTCGCCGCGTCCTTTTAGGATATCGGCGCGGATATGGCCGTCGAGCAGATGATAGCTAGCGGCGTCCTGCGCGTCGCGGGCGACGACCAGGGGTTCGATGATCCCGACCTCGGCGATCGAAGCCGCGATCTGGAGATATTTCTGCGACTGCCGGGTGAGCGGCGAGACGGTTCGCAACGGTGTGAGCGCCTCGAGCGGAAGCCGGACACTGGTCTCTTCGAACCCGATCGCGACCCGTGAGCCGCCCCGGCCGCCGGTCATGGCTGGTCCGCCGTCGAGCGGGCGGCGATCCGCTCGGGCATCGACTCGAGACCTTCGGCCACAAGCAGCGCGAGGAACGCCTCGTCGGCTGATAGGCGGCGGACCGCCTCGATGATCAGCGTCAGCATGTCCTTTGCCGCGTTGGCGCGCCGGATCAGGTCGCGCTTGCGGCCGACTTCCTCTTCATAGACGCGCACGAGTTCGCCCGACGAAATATGCGGCTGGATGCCGGCCGATCGCAGCGCGAAGCGCTTCCCCCACCGCCGCCGCGCGTCGATCAGCCGTTTTGCGGCGACGAGCTTGCGCCCCCTGAGATCGCCTTTCTCATAGGCCGATTGCAAGGCACGTTGGACGTCTTCGTCGGTCGCCCCGGCAATCTCGATCGCGACGCTGAGCGGCAGCAAGCCCGATTCCGTCGACCGCAACAGCCGCTCCTCACCATGATCGAGCAGGTGCGCGACGCCATAGACATATTCCTCCGAGAGGCCGGTCTTGCGGGCGATGTCGGCGACCGAATGGCCACGGCGGCGCATTCCCCCGATATCGTGGAGCAGGTCGAGCGCGCTGTGGCGCCGGCGCGCGCAATTCTCGACCAGGCTCGCGATCAGGCAATCCTCGGCATTGGCCGACACGACGAGCGCCGGTACCTCGGCCTGGCCGAGTTCGCGATACGCCTCGAGCCGGCCCTGTCCGCAGACCAGGTCATAGCAGGCGCCGTCGGTGTCGGCGCGGCGCGTGACCGTGATCGGGCGCTTGAGGCCGATCTCCGCGATATTGTCGACTATCTCCTTGAAGATGCGCTGGTTGCGCGAGCGCGGATTGAGGACCGTGATGCGATCGAGCGCGATCCATTCGATCTGCTGGGCGGGTCGCGCGTTGGTCATGCCACGGCCGGCCAGGCGCGCCGCCGCGCCATCGCGTATAAGGCATCGAGCGAGCCGACCCGATAGGCGTCGAGCGACAATCCGTTGAACTCGGCCAAGCGCAACGCTGTCATCTTGAGATCGAGGCGCGGCAGCAGATAATAATCGCGCGGACGCCGATTGCCTTCGTCCATCCGGGCAGCGATCGTCAGATCGGGCCTGGGCCCGGAGTCGAACCGGAAAGTCCAACGCAGCGAACCCGTTTTTGTCGGGCGGCAGCGTGCGATCACCACCGCGGCGGTGAACTCGCGGTTGATCGTGAGAAGACCATTTGCGGGATCGTGCTCGACCAGGCCACCCGTCGCCTCGATCCCCGCTATGAGCTGTTCGACGGTCTTGCGCCTAAGGTCGCCGAGCGCCCGATTGATCGCGAGATAGCGAAAGTCTCTCGTCGGCGCGTATCCGATCCGTTCATACGCCTGTAGCAGGCCGCCGAACCGCAGCCCATAGGTGCTGACCGCGGGGGCATCGGAACGGTCCTTGATGAGGAAATAGGACAGCATCCCGTGTTCCGACCGGATCGCGCGCAACACCTCCAGCATATCCTCGTCGTCGAGCAGTTGGGCGCGCTCGGCGATCATCGCTTGCGCGCGGTCAAAGGTTTCCCGACTGACGATCGGCGGGTGCGTACCGTCGGCACGCACCCAGTCGGATCGGGGGTTCGTGATACGCCGCCCGCCGAGTTTCGCGGCGTGGCGCGCCCAGACGCTGTTGCCGATATAATTTTCATTGGTCAGAGCGCGGTAGATGCGGTTCCGGTTCCAGCGCCGCTCGGGCGGTTCGGAAAGCGCGCGTTCGTTGAGCAGATCCGCGATTTCCTGCTCGTTGCGCCGGTCCTCGACGAACAGCCGGAATATCTCGCGCACGATGTCCACTTCCCGGGCCGGGCCGTGACCCAGGATGATCCGATCGGTAGCGATATTCTTCGCCTCGCCGACAGATAAAACGCCCTTAACCCTGCCATGCGGGTCGACCAATATCCGCCTGAGGCCATAGCCCGGCGTGCCACCGAGCCTGAAGCCCAGCCGCACGAGGTTGGCTTGGCCGGCAAACACCTTGGTCGACAATTCGCGGCTATATTCGCCGGCCATGACGCGTTTGACCGTCTTGATGATCGATGCGCCGACGCTGCCGTCATTTTCGAATTGTTCTGCGCAATAATGGACGGCTATCCCGGCGCGTCGGCACTGCAATTCGTAGGTTGCGGCTTCGTCGGGATCCTGGAACCGCCCGAGCCGGCTGACATCGTAGACGAGCAGCGCCTCATAGTCGCAGGAGCCGCTGCCGACATCGGCCAGCAATTGGCGAAGCGCCGGCCTGCCTGTCAGACTGAGCCCGCTCTTGCCTTCGTCGGCATAGGTGCGAACGACCTCGAACCCGCGGCGTCCCGCATAACGCGCGATCGCTTCGGCCTGGTTGTCGACCGAATATTGCTGATGCTCGGTCGACATGCGGACATATTGCGCCGCGCGCCGTAGCTGCGCCGTGTCGGGATTGCCGGTCTCGTTCTCACGCTCGACCAACGCCACTAGGGTTTATCCGCTCAGAAACGTCTGACTCGCCACTATGTCTACGGTGAAAGGGCTGGAAATATGCTTCCCAAAAACGGCACGCTTCTTCCGGCGCGCGGCGCGGTATTGACCGAGCGCGACTATTCCTCCCGCATCTGCCAAGCGCTGCGCGACGACCTTGGCGGATCCCGCATGGCCGCCAAGCTGATCATGCGTTGGACCGACGCCTCGAACCGAACGGCGCGAAACTGGCTGAACGGCGCGGCCAGTCCCAGCGGCTATCATTTGGTTCGCCTTGCCCGCGAGTCCGACGCTGTGCTTGGTGTTATCCTCTCCTTGAGCGGACGGCCTGAGCTCGCATTGTCGGTCGATATCCGCACGGTCGAGCTGGCATTGGCCAAGGCGGCCAGGGCGATCGCAGGGTTAAGGTGTTAGCAGCTGTCCCGGCGCGTTGATCTGGCGATCTTACCCCGTTCGGGAGGCTGTATGTCCCGGACTGAGGTCAGCAGTCCATAGCTGATCCCGGCAAACCGGTCGCGGCGGTGTGCCATGCGCCGGGCGTCCTGCATCGCGTGATGTACCAAGGGGCGCCGATCGTACAGGGCAAGCGCGTCACCGGCTTCGCCAATAGCGAGGAAGAGGAAGTCGGATTGACCCATGACGTGCCCTTCCTCCTCGAGGACGAGCTTCGGCGCCTCGCTGGCAAATTCGAGAAGGCCGCCAAATTGGGAAAGCTTCATCATCACCGACGAGCGTCTGATCGCGGGCAAGAATCCCGCATCTTCGGCCGCCGGCGCGCAGGCGCTTCTCACCTGGTTTTCCCAACCGACGGCAGCGCCAAACGCCGGTTCGGCCAGACCTGGGGGTAATCCCCGATCGCAAACCGTCCAGACCTCGGGCAGGCTACCCCGCCGCAAACGAACCTTGCAGGCGTTTCGCCTGCAAGCCCGGGCGTTGCGGTCGGCGTCTCGAGCAAGATGAATGAACGGCGGGTTTCCGGTTCCGGCGTATTTATATAGAACGGCTCGACTTGGGGCGCATTGCCGTCAAAAGGGCGCCAGTACACTTCAGTGTTTGCAATACCCTTACCTGACCCTCAGTGCGTCTCCATCGTCTCCTAGCAAGCTTGCTTCACCATTGTACCGGATATGGCGCAACGCCATTCGCCGACACGTCTTGTCGTTGTTGATCTGGCGCTCGACCCAACGGCGCCAAGCCGGATCGGCCAACGCGATACGTTCTGCATCAATAATCCCACAACTGTGTTCGACCCGAAGGTTCTTGATCAGAACGATCCACCGGCTGCGATCTTCCATGCGACGCGGTTTAGGTGAATATATCGCTGCGTTCGAGGCGAAATCATCAATTGGTGCGCGGCGGTCCGCCAATCCTTCATCACAGAGGCGATGTCGTTCGCGCTGGCACAATGGCATCGTTGTTCCCCACTTGACGATCCGCTTGCGCGAAGAACTAAATTTATTGGCTATGTCACATGGCCGCGGCCTGTCTCGTCAGTGCAGCGAGCGTCGATCGGACGCTGCTGTGAAAGGACGACTGCATGGGCGAGATCAAGCGGCTGGTTTGGCATGAAGTGGCCCCCAAGGGCGCGCAGGCATTGTTCGGGGTGCATCATTACCTCACGACCGGCACCAACCTTCCCGAGGAGATGGTCCATTTGGTGTTCTTGCGGGTGTCACAGATAAACGGCTGTGCACACTGCATCGATCTCCACACGCGTGACCTCCTCAAGACGATGCCGCTCGACAAGGTGGTGCTGCTGCCGGTCTGGGCCGAAGTGCCGCATCTGTTCGACCCGCACTATCGCGCTGCGCTCGCCTGGGCAGAGGAGGTGACGCGGGTCAGCGAGACCCACGCTTCGGACGAGGCCTATGCTGCCGCAGCAGCAGCGTTCGATTCGCGCGACCTCGTCGATCTGACGATCGCGATCGCGGCGATGAATGCCTTCAACCGCCTCGGTGTGCCGTTTCGGTTGCCGGTGAAGGCCAGGGCCTGACAGGCGACATAGCGCGCGAAACAGTCAAGTGCGCATGGCGCCGGCGCTCCCGCAGGGGTTGCATGAGCTTGTCTTTGCATAGCCTCGCGGCGGCCAGGTGCAGGGATCGCGCGAAGGATGAGGCGGCGCGCCGGTTGAGCCGTCGGTCGCTTCCGGACTGTCGATGAGACCGCGGACGCCACACAGTTTCTCGATTGCGAGCAGGGCAGCACGCCAACGCCCGGCGAACGTTCAGTGTCGGCGGGTTGCCGCGTTCCGCGCGCGCAAGCGGACCTTGCCATATGGCAGCACTGAGCTTAGTTTGAGCCAAATGCCAGGCTGTTACTATGCTCACACTCATTGACACCCGCGTTCGGCCATTCGTGCCGGAACCGATCACGGACGACGAGGCGGCCGCGATGTTTCGCGCGGTGATCAATCTGTTCGGCAAATGGGAATTGCGCGACGACCAGTCGGCAATTCTTCTCGATCAGCCCGTCCGCACCTATCGGCGCTGGAAGGCGGGCGGACCCGGTCGCATCGATCGCGACCTCAAGGCCCGCTTGTCGAACCTGCTTGGCATCCACAAGGCGCTGCGCATCATCTTCCAGGAGCCGCAGCGCAGTTATGCCTGGGTCAAGGCGCCCAACCAAGCCTTTGGCGGCCGCCCGGCCCTGGACATCCTGCTTGGCGGCGACCTCACCGACCTGATGCGGGTACGGCGATATCTCGACGCCGAGCGCGGCAGCTGGTGATCGATCCGGCAAGCGTTCCGCTTGCGCACGTCGCCTGGCGAGCCGCGCGACGGATCATCCGCAGTCTCCATCCGCCGATCGACCTGTTCGAGGATATCGCCGACCCCGGGGACTGGCCGCTCCTGATCTCGGCCGAACAAAAGACCAATCCGCGCCTGATGGAGTCGCTAGGCAATATCGACCTCGTACCCACCGGGCGCCGCGTCAGCGGGCCAGGGGCCAGCTATCTGATGGCGCCCTTCACGCATGTCAGTCCGGATCGCCCGAGCCGCTTCACCGATGGCAGTTATGGCGTGCTCTACGCCGCGAACCGGTTCGAAACGGCGCTGATGGAAACGGTCTATCATCATGCGCGCTTCATGGCCCGGACCGGTGAGGCGCCCGGCTGGACCTCGCAATTTCGTGAACTGGTCCTCGACGTCGAGGCCGAGGTGCACGATCTGCGTGGCGGAGACCCCGACTATGATCTCGCCCTTCACGAAAACGACTATACCCACAGCCAGATGCTCGGCGCGGCCCTGCGGACCACGGGATCCGAGGGCATAGCCTATCCCAGCCGGCGCGACCGCGGGGGCGAATGTGTCGGTCTGTTCTATCCCGACCGGGCGGCGAACGTCATCCAGGGACGCCATCTCGACTATCACTGGAATGGCGGCGCGGTGGATTTCTACCGCGATGCCTCGAGCGGGGAGGTGTTCAAGATCAGCTAAAACATTTGTTCTCCGGGCTCGCCGCGGCGCGGTCATCACCGCGCGGATTGTCCTTCGAGCGGCGCGGCGGCCGGGGCAGGGGTCCTGCACTGTGCGGCACTACAAGTTGGCGGGGTGCGGGGAACATTCTGCTGACGAAACGGTATTGAGCGACCATGGCTCTTCTTCCTGCCTGCGCTGCGCTTTCGGGCACCTTGGTCAGCGTCGCAGCATGCCGATAACGCCGGCGCGCCGCTCGATGGTGCTGGAGCGCAGGCGTGCGCTCAAGATGGCCCGGTCGGTTCATGCCTATGTCCGGGGCAATACCGCTCAATTCTATCGATGGCTGGCAGCCTCTCCTGTCGCCGGCGACATTCCGGAGGGGCCGCCGATCTGGATCTGCGGCGATTGTCATCTCGGCAATCTCGGCCCCCTGGCCGACGCCGAGCGTCGCGTCGACATTCAAATCCGCGACCTGGACCAGACGGTTATCGGCAATCCCGCGCTGGACCTGATAAGGCTGGGCCTGTCGCTGGCAACCGCGGCGCGCAGTTCCGATCTGCCGGGTATCGTCACCGCGCGGATGGTCGAGGGGATGATCGACGGCTATCTGCATGCGATCTCGCCTGAGGCAAATGACTGCCCGGTCGAGCCCGAGGTGGTGCGTTCGGTGCGCGCTCGCGCCATTGGGCGGCGGTGGAAACATCTGGCTAGGGAGCGGATCGGCGACACCGAGCCCGTCATTCCGCTGGGGAAGCGCTTTTGGGAATTGTCGGGCAAGGAGCGCGGCAGAATCGACGCGCTATTTGACGAGCCCGAGGTTCGCGAGCGTGCTCTGGAACTGGCGGGGCTCGGACGCAAGGGGCGGTTGCGCGTCGTGGATGCCGCTTATTGGCGCAAGGGGTGCAGCTCGCTCGGTCGTCTCCGCTATGCGGTGCTGCTGGGCGTGGCCAAGTCGAAATCTGCCGACGAGTTTCTCGCGCTGGTCGACATCAAGGAAGCGGTGACCTCGGTAGCGCCGGCAACGGCCGGCCGGCCAATGCCGCGCGATCCCGCCGAGCGCGTCGTGGCGGGTGCCCGCGCGCTGGCTCCGAACCTTGGGGAGCGCATGATACCGGCGCGGCTTTTCGGCAAGCCGGTTGTGCTGCGCGAGCTTGCCCCGCAGGACCTCAAGATCGAAGTGGAGCAATTCTCCCGCAAGGAGGCGGTTGCCGCCGCGGCATATCTGGCCTTCGTCGTCGGCGGCGGCCACGCCCGGCAGCTCGACGACGGTCAACGTGAAGCTTGGGGCAGGGCTCTCAAGGAACGTCGCGCCGCGAATCTCGACGCGCCCTCCTGGCTCTGGCGAAGCATCGTCGATCTCGCGGCGACGCACGAGGCCGGGTATCTCGAACATTGTCGACGCTTTGCCATCGGCTGAGATCGATGTCGGCCGATACGATGAACACTCCCGGCTTAGGTTGTTTCGCTGCGACGGCGCGGCGCTCTGGCATCGGGAATCAGCTGATGGCGCTGCCCAGGCTGCCATGCGCGCGGCCCACAAGCGGCAGGACGGCTTTCGGCGTGAGCTTCCGGGTTACCAAGCCCCCAACTTTTGCCGTTCTGTCGCCGCAAGAAGGCGCCCTAAGCGGACATTTGGCAGCCGAGCCGTTCGGCTGCCAAATGTCTTTGGACTGCCCGGGCAGTCAACACCGGCGCCTCGTAAACGAAAGCGCGTTCGCTTCGCAGGGAGGACGCGTCCTCGTTCCGATGTGGCAGCTAGGTGGGTAATCCACGCGGGAACGAATCGATCGGCGACAGGAGACGGCGGGCTAGAAGCGAAGTTTTACGCCGCCCTCGAGCGTGACGTTGTAGAATTCGCGCTGGATCGGGCGGTTTGGTGAACCCTCATAGAAGCGCAATGGCGCATTGGTGAGATTCTTCGCGTTGACATAGAGTTGCAGGTGCCGGTTCACATCGTAGCTGCCGTTGAAGTCGAGCGTGAAGCGGTGGTCCTGGAACACATCGGTCGCGCGGCTGCCGCCGACGCCGAACAGCACCGAGCTTTCATATTGCGACGCCAACCGTAGCTTGACCGCGCCGCGCTCATAAAAGGCAGCCGCATTCCACGACCATTTGAAGGTACCGGGAAGGGCGACGCTCTCGCCGTCGCGGAGCGCGATCTTCGAATCGACATAGGTCACGTTGGCATCGATACCAAAACCGTTGAGCAGCCCGGGCAGGCCAGCGAACTTGTCGACGAAATTGGCTTCGATGCCGCGGGCATGGCCACCAGAGACATTCTCGTAAGTGTCGATTGTCGCGATTCCGACGATGCCGGGATAGGAACCGCGCACCGTGCGCGTCACGATATAGTCGCGCAATTCCTTGTCGAACGCGCCCAGCGAAATGACGCCGCTGCCCGGCAGGTAATATTCGAGGCTCAGGTCGAAATTGTTGCTGTAGGTCGGCTTGAGGGCCGGATTCCCGGTCGAGACGCTGCCGGCTCCCGGGTCGATGCTGGTCGCCTGGATCGTCTGATAGAAGCCGGGGCGCGCCAGCCCCGTCGAATAGGTCGCGCGGGCGACAAGCGAGGGCGCCATCTGGTATCGGAGCTGCACTGTCGGAAAGAAATTGTCGTAACTGCGCGTCGTCGAGAGCGGGCCGGTAACGACGTTGCCGCCGGCGTCGATGGTGTCGCCGATGCCGCGATAGATCGCCTTGGTATGTTCGTAGCGCACGCCGAGGAGCACACCCAGCGGGCCGAAATCGCCGCGATATTGTGCGAATGCAGCCGACACGTCTTCGTTGTCATCGAAATAGCCGCCACTGTTGAGCGCCAGCGGCGTATTGCCGAACAGCGTGCGCATCGCGCCGCCGCCAATCTCGGGACCGATATCATAGCCGGCGTGATAAAAGTCGGTGACCGGCGCGCCGTTCGCGTCGTTGCTGAGAGCATAAGGTGAGCCGGCGTAAGCGAGGCTTCCCTTGAAGGGGCGCGCGATCTTCTCTCGATAGCGCAGCTTGCCGCCAATCTTGAATTCGTCGCCCGAGGCCAGTCCGACCGGGATCGACGCGCTTGCCGCGTAGGACCATTCGGTGTCGCGATCACGCTCGGCCTGGTTGCCGATGCCGTCGAGCAGATAGTTTGACGGATCGGTGATGCTCGCGCCGCTGGTCACATGGTAGCGCGGATAATCAGGATCGGTGATGTTGTCATACGCAACGGTCACACCGCTTGGCCCGACAAAGGTCGAATTGTAATCGTAGTTCTTGGTATAGGTCGCTCGCGAATAGGCCGCGAACCATTCAAGTCGCACCGGTCCCAGATGGTTGTCGCCGCCGAGCTGACCGACGAAATTGTGATGCGATTCGTCCTCGTCGCGCAGCGTCTTCACGGTCGAGGCGTTCGGCGCGACGAAACCCTTCGCATTGCCCGGATCGGCAGAGACCGGATCGCCCAACCCATCGATCTCAAGCCTGTTGCGATAGACATGCTCGTTATAGCCGGCGAGACTTGCACGGATATAGAAACGCTGCTGATCGTCCGGCGTCAGATCGAGTTCGCCCGAATAGCCGAAGCGCTTGCGGCGATAGTCGTATTTGCGCAGTTCGAGGGCATCGAACGCCTTGTCCGGCGTCGCCGGCTGGTTGTCGAAATAGGCTGCCTCAATGTCGTCGAAGCTGCGGCGATCGTTGTAGAGGAACTGACTGAGCACTAACGATAGCAGTGCGTTGCCCTGGGCGTTCTTGCCGAGCGGCGCGCCGACCACGATTTCGTCGCGGTAGAGGCCACTCCCCTTGAACGTCTCGATGCCGCCTCCCAGCGTCGCTTCGACGAACGGCTTCGTCGTACCAATCGCGGTACGCGGCGTGAGTTCCACGCTGCCGCCGATGCCCTCGGCGTCGTGGTCGGGCATGCCGGTCTTGGTGACGACGATGCGATCGATAGCGCCGATCGGGATGGTGTCGAATTCGACCGCACGACCCGCGGCGTTAAAATAGGTGCCGCCAGGTTGCGTGTTGAGCAGGACCACGCCGCCGAACGTGGCGCCGTTCAGATTGCCGTCGAGGCCGCGGATGTTGACGAAGCGGCCCTCGGACGTGTCGATCGACAGCGAAACGCCGGGGATGCGGCTCAGTGCTTCGGCCGCGTTGACATCCGGGTATTTGGCGATCGCTTCGGCCGACTGGACGTTGATGACATTGGGCGCGCGCTGTTGTTCCTGGCGCGCGGTCTCGGCCTGACGCGCGGCGGTGATGACGATGTCGCCGCGTGGAGATGTCGAGGCCGCATCCTGGGCGACGGCCGGGCACGACACCGCGATCCCCGCGGCGAGCGCCGCGAGGGAGATTGCTTCCGAACGCATCTTTTGATCTCCCAATCTCGGCGGACCGGCGGCCCGTCGGGGACGCCATCCCCGTGGATTGTTTCAGTTCCGCGAAGTTTGAGGCCGACTTGCCATCATTGGGATAATTTAATCGGGTGATATTCAAGCGATGATGGGCGCGGCGCTCGCGTCTTCCCACGGCTCCGGGCGGGGCGGAGACTGGCCGATATGCGCGGTGCGAACATTGGGGATTTATAAACTTTTCGGGGATGGTGGCGGCGCATGGCCCGCCGCATAGGGATCGCCATGTCGATCGGACTTGGGACGCGCCGCAGCATGCCGGGGCTGTCGGCGCTGTCGCTGGCCGCAGCGCTGGCCGGCTGCGCGAGCTATGCGCCGGACGCGCTTCCGACCGCCGGGCAGGCACTCAGGTCCCAACCCGGTGATCTGCTGTCGATCGATGCGCAAAAGATCAATCGTCCCTGGCTTAAGCCGCAGCCGATCGACCTGTCGTTGCCCCTGACGCCGGATGCGCTGGCAGTGCTTGCGGTGCTGGAAAATCCGGACCTCAAGGCGCAGCGCGCCAAGCTCGGCGTGGCCGATGCTCAGGCGTTCGCGGCGCGCCTGCTGCCGGACCCGAGCTTCCAGGGCAGCTTCGACAAGCTCATCTCCGGGCCTGACGCCTATAACGGCTATGGTGCGCAGATCGGGTTTGACCTCAGCCAGCTGCGCACGGCCCGCGTAACGCGCGAATCGGGAGAAGCCTCGAAGCGCCAGGTGCGGCTCGATCTGGCATGGGCGGAATGGCAGACGGCGGGACAGGCCCGCCTCCTGGGCGTGCGCATTCTCTCGTTGACGTCGCAACTTGCGCTGGCGCAAGCGAATGCCGCGTCGGCGGAGAGAATGTTTGCTGCGACGCAGCGAGCGGCGGCCCGCGGCGATGTCTCCTCGGGCGATCTCGACGCGCGGCGCCAGGCGCTGCTCGACGCGAGCACCAAGCTGCGGACCGCGGAGCAGGACCTGGCGGCTGCGAAGGCGGAGCTGAACACGCAGCTGGGGCTTTCGCCGACCGTGGACCTCAAACTGGCGCCGCCGCCGGAGCCGATCCTTCCCCCTTCCGCGGAGGTGTTGTTTGAACAGTCGGTCGATCGTCGCCTCGACCTCCAGGCGCTGCGCGCAGGTTATCAGGTTGCCGAGGCCGAGCTGCACAAGGCCGTGCTTCAGCAATTTCCCAACCTGTCGCTGACGATCGCCGCGGCGCGCGACACTGCCGACAACCGGACGATCGGACCGCAGATCGGCTTCACGCTGCCGTTATGGAACCGCAATCGCGGGGGTATCGCGATCGCCACCGCGACCCGCGAACAGCTTCGCGCCGAATATACCGCTCGGCTATTCCAGACCCGCGCGGAGATTGAGACGGCAGTCGCGGCACTTGCCGCTTTGCGGCGGCAACACGACGTGCTGCGTGGCCAGTTACCCGAAATCGAGCGCTATGCCGCCGCGACCGAGCGTGCAGCAGCCCGCGGCGACCTGGCCCGAGCTACCGCGGACACTGCGCTACAGGGCGTACGCGATCGTCAGCTCGCGCTGCTGCAACTCGATCAGCAGATCGCCGAACAGACGATCGCGCTCGAGCTGCTGTCCGGCGGCCCCAGCGAAGGATGGACGCAATGAAACATTGGACGCTTGGGATCGCATTCCTCCTCGCCGGGTGCAGCGCGGGCGGCGATGACGCATCGAGCAGCGACGCAACCCCGCCGCCGGTCGCACGGGTGCGTACCGCCGTCGCCGTCGCCGACACCGCCAACGGCGCAATCAGCGTCTACGGCGCGGCCGAGCCAGGTCCGGCCAGCATGCACACGCTAACGGTTCCGGCGGAAGCGATCGTCTCGGCGATCACCGCGCCAACCGGGACGGCGGTTTCGGCCGGGCAGGCTGTGGCGACGCTTCGCCCAAGCCTCGCCACGCGCGCCGCGATCGCCAAAGCGGCAAGCGACGCGCGTGCGGCCGATGCTGCCTATGCTCGCGCGCGGCGAATGCGTGCCGACGGTCTGATGAGCGATGCCGATGTCGAGACTGCCCGCGCGGCCGCGACCAGCGCAGATGCGGCGCGAGCCAATCTGGGCATCAGCGGCGCGGCATTGACGCTGCGCGCACCGGTCGCCGGGACGGTGCAGGGATTGACCGCCAAGGCTGGCGATCAGCTCGCTGCCGGGACGGCGCTCGCGACGATAGGTACCCGGGGCGATGTCCGCGCGAGGTTCGGGATCGATCCGTCGCTTGCGACGCGCGTGCATGCCGGCGAGACGATCCATGTCGAGCTGCTCGATGGCAGCCACGGCACGTCGGTGTCGGTTATCGGGGTCGACCCAATGCTCGACCCGACAACGCGCCTGGCATCGGTCTATGTGCAATTGCCGGCCGGATTTAGCGCCAGCGCCGGGACGCCGCTGCGGGCGACGATCGCCACCGGTCCGGCCCAGGCTGGTGTCAGCATTCCCTATGCTGCGCTGCTCGACGATGGCGGGCGCAGCTATGTATTCGTGGTTCGCGGAGGCGTCGCCAAATCGGTGGACGTTTCTCCTGGAAGCTCCACCGCGGACAGCATCCAGATTCTCAAGGGCATCCAGCCCGGCGACCGCGTCGTGGTCGAAGGAGGCACCGCGCTCGAGGACGGGATGAAGGTGACCGAACGAGCCGGCGCGACGCGATGAAGGACGTTCTGCAGCGCCATCGCCGCTCGATCTGGCTGAGCCTGTTCCTCGTCACGCTTGCCGGTCTGTTCGCGGCGACACGGCTTCCGGTCTCCCTGTTCCCGCACATCGATTACCCCCGCGTGGTCGTGTCGATCGATGCCGGCGAGCGCGACGCCGGGCAGATGGCGGCCGACATCACGCGCCCCGCCGAAATAGCGCTGCGCCAGATACCCGGCGTCACCAAGATTCGATCGACCACCAGCCGGGGCTCGGCCGAAGTCGAGCTGGGCTTCAATTGGGGCGACGACATGGTCGCGGCGACGCTCGCGACGCAGGGCGCGCTCGCGACGATCCTGCCCGATCTGCCGGCGGGCACGCGTTTTGAAGTGCGGCGTTCCGACCCGACGATCTTCCCCGTGCTGGGCATTTCGCTCACCTCGACCAAGCGCGACGGCGTTGCGCTCGCTCAGCTGGCGCAACTGAAGCTGCGGCCGGTACTGTCGAGCGTCGCCGGCGTGGCGGGCGTCGATGTGCTCGGCGGCGGCACGCCCGAGGTCGAAGTCGAAGTCGATCCGGCCAAGCTCCAGCTGTTCGGGCTGACCATGACCGATGTCGCGACCGCGCTTGGCAATGCCAACAGCGTCGCGGCGGTCGGGCGGATCGAGGATCGCCATCGCTTGTACCTTGCGCTGGTTGAGGATCGCCTCTCCAGCGAGAGCGACATCGCCGCAGTGCCGGTCAAGTCTGGTGCATTCGCGAGCGCGGGCGTCGCCACGCTCGGCGAGATCGCGACGATTCGCCGCGCGCCGGCGCCAGTATGGACGCGGGTGACGTCGAACGGCACCGATGCCGTGCTGGTCAATGTGCGCCAGACGCCGGCCGCCGACGCCGTGGGGCTCGTCAAGGAGGTCGACACGCGGCTCAAGGCGCTGGCGCTTCCAGCGGACGTACGTGTCAGCTATTTCTACGACCAGTCGGAGCTGGTGACCGGCGCCGCCGATGCGGTTCGCGATGCCATTCTGCTCGGGGCGGTACTCGCGGGGCTGGTGCTGTTCCTGTTCCTACGCAGCTGGCGGTTGATGGTGATCACGGCGGGGTTGCTCCCGGCGGTGCTCGCGGCGACTTGCCTCGTGTTGTTCGCGCTGAAGATGAGCTTCAACATGATGACGCTGGGCGGCATGGCGGCGGCCGTCGGCCTGGTCGTCGACGATGCCGTGGTGATGCTTGAGCATCTGATGCGGCGGCTTCAGGAGGCGGAGGACAAATCCGAGCGACCCTCGATGCTCGCCGCCGCGCGCGAAATGGCCAAGCCGCTGTTCGGATCGACTGCCGCGACGATCGTGGTGTTCGTGCCGCTCGCGTTCATCTCGGGCGTGACCGGCGGTTTCTTCAAGGCGCTCGCGGTGACCATGGTCGCGGCGCTGGCGGTATCGCTGCTCTATGCGCGCTTCGTGCTGCCGATCATCGCTGACCGTTGGCTGACGCTCAAGGATGCCAAATCGGCCGACAAAGCCGAACGGTTCACCGGACCGCTTGGCCGCGGCTATCAGCGGATAGCGGGACGCGCGTTCGCGCGTCCCGCGCTGATCTCGGGATTGGCAGCGGCCGCGCTCGTCGTGGTCGGTGCGCTCGCCTGGTCGCATCTCCAATCGGGGTTCATGCCGGTCATGGACGAAGGCGGCTTCATCCTCGACTATAAGGCCAAGCCCGGCGCTGCGCTCAGCGACACCGACGGGCTGCTCCGCCAGGTCGAGCAGATCATCCGCGAGACGCCCGAAGTCTCCAGTTATTCGCGGCGGACCGGGCTTCAACTCGGCGGCGGCCTGACCGAAGCCGACGAAGGCGATTTCTTCATCCGCCTGAAGGGCGGTTCGCGCCGTGGCATCGACGCGGTGATGTCCGAGATTCGCAATAAGGTGGAAACGACCGTGCCCGGGCTAGAAATCGAGACCGCGCAGCTCATGGAGGACCTTATCGGCGACCTGACGGCTGTGCCGCAGCCGATCGAAGTCAAATTGTTCAGCGACGATCCGAAAGCGCTCGAGGATTCCGCCGGCAAGGTGGTCGATGCCCTCAACAAGATTCAGGGCGTGGTTGAAGTCGCGAGCGGGTTGCGCGTCGCCGGCGACGCGATCCTGATCAAGGTCAACCGTCCCGCCGCCGCGCTCGCCGGGCTCGACCCCGATGCCGTCGCGAAGCAGGTTGAGGCGCAGGTGGGCGGGACGGTCGCCACGCAGATCCTGTCGGGTGAGCAGGTGATCGACGTTCGCGTACGGCTGCCGCAGGACCTGCGCCGCCGAGCTGACGCGCTGCGTGCGCTGATCGTTCGTTCCGCCGATGGGCGGGCGGTGTTGCTGCACTCCATCGCAGACATCAGCATCGCTGCCGGACAGCGCCAGATCATGCGCGAGGACCTCGCACCATTCATCCCGGTGACCGCGCGCCTCGAGGGCAAGGATCTCGGCACGGGCATGAAGGATGTCCGTGCGGCTGTTGCCGCCCTGCATCTGCCGACGGAAGTTCGCGTTGACTATGGCGGGCTCTATGCGCAGCAGCAGCAATCGTTCCGCGACCTCGCCACGGTATTCGCTGCCGCGCTGCTGCTTTCAGCCCTGCTGCTGACGCTGTTGTTCGAGACCTGGGCATTTACCGCCGCGGTGATCTTGACCGTGCTGCTGTCGACATCGGCAGTGTTCGCCGGCTTATGGGTCACCGGCACCGAACTCGACATATCGGCGCTGATGGGGCTGACGATGGTGGTCGGCATGCTTACCGAACTCGCGATCTTCCTTCTCGCCGAACTTCCGGCCGACGTACCGGTGACGCGCGAATCGCTGCTCGAGGCGGGGCGCGCGCGGTTGCGGCCGATCCTGATGTCGGCGCTGATCGCGATCCTGACGCTTGCGCCGCTCGCGCTCGGTCTCAGCCGGGGTTCGGGATTGCAGAAGCCGCTCGCGACCGCGATCATCTTCGGTCTCGGGGTCGGGGCGCCGCTGGTGCTGGCGATCCTGCCGATGCTGGTCCTGCTGCTGGGGAGGATCGGCCGCCGGGCTCCCAACGCACAACCGGCCGAGGCGAGCGCCTGATCAGCCGCCAGCGACCGGCAGGATTAGCGTGACGCGCAGCCCGGGCGCGTTGTCGGCCAGCCCAACCTGCCCGCCATGCGCCTTCGCGACCGCCGCGACGAGACTGAGGCCGAGCCCTGCACCCGGCGTGCTCCGGCTGGCTTCGCCACGCGCGAACCGGCGCAGCAGACGCTCATAGTCTTGAGCCGGAACGCCACGGCCTTGATCAGAGACGGTGAGTTCCGCGGCCGCTGCCCGCGCAACCAGCGTCACGGCAATCTGCGTGCCGGGCGGTGTGTGGAGACGCGCGTTGTCGAGCAGATTGCCGATCGCCTGCGCGAGCAACTCGCGGTTGCCGAGCACGCGGAGGCCAGGGGCAATCGCCCAGTCGAGCGCGCGCTTGCTGTCGGCAATCGCCGGCTGGAATGTCTCGCACACGTCTTCGGCGAGCGCGCTCAAGTCGAGCGCTTCGAACGACGCCGCCAGCTTGCCGCCTTCGACTTCGGAAATGCGCAGGATCGCTGCGAACAGAGCAAGCAGCGCATCGCCTTGCTGGATCGCCTTTTCGGCGGCGCCATCGACCGAACCGACCAGTTCGAGCTGGTTGCGCAGCCGTACCAGCGGTGTGCGCAGATCATGCGCGATGTCGCTCGAAACCTGCCGCAGATTCTCCATCAGCTGATCGATGCGGTCGAGCATCGCATTGAGCGCCGACCCGACCTGATCGAACTCGTCGCCGCGCGAACTGACCGGAACGCGGTGCGCGAAATCGCCTTCGACGATCGCGCGCGCGGTGCTACTGATCGTGCCAAGCCGCCGGCGCAAATACCGGCCGAGCAACAGCGCGCTCACGCCGCCCACCAGGAGCAGCGCTACGAACGCCACGCCGAACAGCGCGAGGATCGTCGCGTCGATATTCTCGATCGTCTCGGAATCGAGCGCCACGACGAGGCGCGATCCGTCGGGCAAATCGATGGCATCGGCGCGCGCTATGTCTGGCCCCTCTTTGGGGTCATGGAAGACGATATCGCCAAGGCCCGCTGGCGGCCGCTCTGCCGCGAGCGTACCGGCGACCCGCCGGCCCGAACGATCGAACAGCGCAATACCGAACCCTTCGGGCGAACTCAGTCGCGCTCGCTCGTCTATTTCCTGCCGAAGCTCACGCGGGTCGTTCGCCTCGCGCGCCAGTTCGACCGCTTCTTCGACGATGGCCTTGTCACGCTGGCGGCGGAATTCCGCGTCGGCGGCGAAATAGACCGCGGTCCCCAGCAGCAGCATCGCCAGCGCGAAGGCCGTCGCATAGGTGAAGGCGATGCGATAGGCGGCGCTCGTGCGCAAGCTAACCACTGGCGCGCATCCGATAGCCGGCGCCGCGCACGGTCTCGATCGGATCGTCGCCGCCCGCGTCGCGCAGCTTTGAACGCAGCCGGCTCAAATGACTTTCGACGATGTTGGTCTGCGGATCGAAATGATAGCCCCAGACCAGTTCGAGCAGCATCGTCCGCGTGACCACCCGCCCGGCGTGGCGCATGAGCTGCTCCAACAGCGCGAATTCGCGCGGCTGGAGGTGGACGGCCTTGCCGCCGCGCGTGACATCACGGCGCAACAGGTCGAGCGTCACATCGCCCACTTTGAACCGCGTCACCACATCGCTGAGCGGCGGCCGCCGCAGCAGCGCGTTGAGCCTCGCGGTCAGCTCGGCGAACGCGAACGGCTTGACCAGATAATCGTCGGCGCCTGCCTCGAGCCCTTCGACGCGGTCGGTGATTCCGCCCAGCGCCGTCAGCAGCAGCACGGGCGCCCGCACTTTCGCGGCGCGCAGCCGCCGCAGCACGTCGAGCCCGCTCAACCCCGGCAGCATGCGATCGAGCACGATCGCGTCGAACTCGCAGGTCGCGGCGGCGTGGAGCGCGTCTTCGCCTTCACTGACCAGAGTCGCGGTGTGGCCAAGCTCCTCGAGCCCGCGCTCGAGGAACCTGGCCGTTTCGATATCGTCCTCGGCGATCAGGACCCGCATGGGCCCGCGCCGTCAGTCGCTGGATCTGGGATTTTCATAGCTGTCCTCGACAATCCGCCCGGTATCGCCGTCCACACCGATCTCGTGGATGCGTTTGCCCTGTCGGATATCGAACGAGTAGCGCCATGCGCCCTTTTCGCGCTCATATTCGGCGTCGGCAATCGTGCCCGGCGCGCGCTTGAGCGCAATCTCCCGCGCCTGCGTCATGGTCAGGCGGGGCTTATGCTGCGGGGTCGCTGCGAACGCAGGGGCCGTAAGGGCGGCAATCATCGTCGCCGCAATCATCAAACGCGTCATCATCACTCCTTGCCGCCGGCGAACTTTGAGCCGGCGCGACCATTATCGCGGGATACGCCTTGCGGGGCGGTGGCGGCGACTGTGGCTTTCCCCAACATGGGTTGCGTCCGCCTGCGCACCGCATTGTATTTTCCCAATGTGGAGACTTGGCACTAGTCAGTCATCACCCAGGATGCGCAAAGGCCTGACCATCCAGCCGGAGGGAATCGCACCATGCGCAACTGGGCATTGTTGACGTCGATCATGTTCGTGGGAATCGCCGCCGCACCGTCGTCCGGTTATCATGTGGCGCAGTCGGTCGCACTTCCCGATGGGGGCTGGGACTATGCGAGCTTCGATGCGAAATCGGGCCAGGTGCTGGTCGCGCGCGGCACTTCGGTCGACGTGATCGACGTGGCGCATGGCAATTCGGTCCGCACCATTGGTTCGATCCAGCGCGGCCATGCCGTCCTGCCGCTGCCCGACGGCAAGCGCGTGCTGGTCACCAGCGGCAACGATGCCAGCGTGCGCATCCTCGATATCGCCAGCGGCTCGGAATTGGCACGGATCGCCGTCGGCAAAAAGCCCGACGCCGCGACGCTCGATCCCGTCACGGGGCATGCGCTGGTGATGAATGCGGCGGAAGGTTCGGTCGCCGTAATCGACACCAATGCAGCCAAGCTGGTCAAGACGATCCCGTCAAAGGCCGGGCTCGAAGCCGCCGTGGTAGCCGGCAATCGCAAGCTCTACGTCAATGACGAAGACGCCAATGAGGTGGAAGTGATCGACCTCGACAAGGGGGTGGCCGGGAGGCCGATCGCTCTTGCCGGCTGCGAGGGGCCGAGCGGCATCGGCTACGACGCCAAGACCGACCGTATCGTTAGCGCCTGCGCCAACGGCAAAGCGGCCATCATCGACCCGTCGCACGGCAAATTGGTCGGTCTCGTCGATATCGGCCGGGGCCCTGATACGGTGCTGATAGACGCAGCCCACAACGTCGCCCTCATTCCGTGCGGGCGCGACGGCGTCCTCGACGTGATTGCGCTCAATGACCTCGGCGGCGCGCGGCATGTCGCGCGCTTCACCACCGAAGTGGGGGCTAGGACCGGTGCAATCGATCCGGCGAGCGGCACCGTCTATTTGCCGACGGCACGCTTCAACCCGCCCGCGCAGCCTGGCGCGCGTCCGACGACGGTGCCCGGCTCCGCGCATCTTCTCGTCGTTCGACGCTCTTGAGCTGTAGCCGAGGGTGCAGGTCGAGGATGCCGGCCGGACCGAGGTCTTGTGAACAGCTCCGCTTGGCGAAAGTGAGGACGGCCTTCGGCATCGATGGATAAGGTTGGAACGGCGGCATCGCGTTAGCGGTACACGCCAGTCAACGACAACTATCCTGACCGTTTCGCTCGCACGCTGCCAGTCGGGTCGCGGACCATCAACTGCCGGTTAGGAGGCATCTGGGCGATTGGCTGTATTGCCGTCGCCCTTCTCCGCGCGCAAAACCCGTTCGGCTTGGAGGCTACCCGCCGCCAGGGGCCGCAACACCTCCGCGGATGGCGTCGCCGGATCGAGCCATCGTGCCCAATCGGATCGCGGCAGGACGGCGACCTGGCGGTTGTGATACGGCGCGATGTCCGGACCCGGCTCGGTGGTCAGCATGGTGAAGGCCTCGCCGACCTTGGGATTGCTGCGCCAGATGCCGGCGATGCAGAACCAGTCATGGTCCTTCAGCGTGAACAGCCATTTGTCCTTGAGCTTGCTCTTGCGAGCGCCTTCGACCGGCTCGGGGTCGGTGAATTCGTAAAAGCCGTCGGTGAGGATCAGGCAGCGATTGTCGCCAAACTCGCGGCCGTCGGAGCGGAAATTGTAGACCGGTTTGCCGCTCGGGCTCGGCCAGCTCCAGCGCCGTTGCACCAGGGCGGCGACGCCGGGCGTCGAGGTCGCCCTGACGATCGGGGCCATGTCGGTGATGCGGATGTCGTCGCGCGCTTCGACATTGGGCGCGCCTTCGGGAAAGTCGATCTTGATCCTCAGATCGCTGAAGTCGCTCGCGATCGTGTCGAGATCGACGTTCAGCCGATAGTCGTTGCACATCGCCGCATCCTTTCACCGTCCTTTTGGCGAATTGCCATGTTCCTGCTATGTTCCTTACAATCGAGTCGTCCAGTGCCTGGCAGGCGGGGCGGCGACCCTAGTCGGCGACGCTAGCGCCGGAAAGGCTTGGTAGTGGCGAACAAGACGACGCATGCCGACAGGATCGGCCAGCCGGGCGCGGTGATCCGCTATGGCCGGGACGGCAGGATCGAAATGGTCAATCTGGTCTGGGGGCTCGAGCCGGCCTGGCCCGAGGAACGGCCGTTCGAAGTGGTGCGGGCGGAGTTCCGGACCTTTGCCAGGAACCGCTGTCTCGTCCCGGCTTCGGAATTCTTCCATAACCACAAGGGGCGGCGCTACCGCTTCACGCGGGTCGATGGCGATCATTTCTATCTCGCCGGCATCTGGCGGCCGGCGACGCCGCGCTGGCCGAGCGCCTATGCCGCGCTGACGGTCGAGGCGAACGAGGATGTGCGCGGTTATGCCGAGCGCCAGATGGTGGTGATCCCGCGCGGACGGCAGATGGACTGGCTCGATGGGAAATGCCCTGAAGCCGAGATCCTGACCGCGCTTCCGGCAGGCACGTTCCAGGCGGAGCTCTGGGAAGAAAACGGGGTTCCGCGTCAAACCGAGCTCGCGTTGTAGGGCGGGAGTTGGTGATGACAATTGTCGAGCAAATTCGCGCGGTAGAGGGTGACGTACCGTCGCTGGGCGCCGCGGTGTTGGATCTCGAGGCGCTCAATGCCGTTCCCGTAACCCTCGGCCAATTGTCGACGGCGCGCCGGATCCTGGGCGGTCTCGCGGAGGATTATCGTTGGGAGACGATCGCGCGGCGCGAGGCGTTGCGCGCCGAGATGGGCGTGCCGGACGCGGTCGTCGTTTCAATCGATGCGCGGCTGGTGGCGCTGCGCAAATGGGAGGATTCGCACGACCGCGATCGCGTGCTCGATCCGCTGCATCTGATGGACGCGGCGGCGATGGCTAGGCTGTTCGATACCGATCATGGCATCGGCTTCCATGACGCGACGTTCGGCGAGCTGGTCGAGTTCGTCTCCGAGCTGCCCTGGTAACCGGCCGCCGCGGCGGTCCGGGTTTTGGGGAAGGGCGATTCGGGATGGATCGCCTGGCGAGCGGGAATGGGGAGGGTGCCGTCGCATCGCTTTCGGCGCGCTGGGAAAGTCCGGTCAATTTCTTCGGGGCATGATCTCGATCGCTTGACGAATCTCGGTACTGGGCGGAACATAACAGGAACATATGATTCTTGAGTCCCGATGGAACAGCACGCAGAGTCCGATCCCCTTGTTGAATTGCGCCAGCAGGTCGCGGCGCTGTCGCGCCCCGCGCGCGGCGGCGGCGCGCTCGCATTCGGGGTGAGCGAGATCGACGCGCGGCTGGCCGATGGCGGGCTCGCGCTCGGTGCGCTGCATGAGGTAGCGGCGGCAGCGCCCGCGCTGGCCGAGGACGCCGCGGCGACCTTGTTCATCACCGGGATCGCGGCGCGGACCGATCCGGCGGTGCCGGTCCTCTGGGCGCTGACGCGGTTCGACCTCTATGCGCCGGGCATCGAGCAAGCGGGGCTTCCGCCGGCGCGTGTCCTGTTCGCCCAGGCGCGCGACGATCGCGAGCTCCTCGCGATCATGGAGGATGCCTTGCGGCAGGGCGGCGTCGCCGCGGTGATCGGCGAGGTGCGGCGCGCCGACATGACCGCGACGCGACGGCTGCAGCTGGCCGCGGCCGACCATCATATTCCGGCGCTGTTGCTGCGGCGCTGGCGCAAGCTTGGTGCCTGCCCGCTTACCGAACCGTCGGCAGCCACGACGCGGTGGCGGATCGGCTGCGCGCCGTCGCGGCCGCTCGGGATACCCGGCGTCGGGCGCGCGCGCTGGACGGTCGATCTCGTCCGCCAGCGCAACGGCAATCCCTTCACGCTGACGATGGAGGGCTGCGATGCGCAGGGTTGCCTCGGTCTTCCTGCCCCGGCTCGCGATCGAGCGGCTGGGGCGGGGCGCCGCGCGCACGCCGCCTGAGCGGCGGCGCGCCGAACGGCCGGTCGACGACGACCCCGGCGCCTGCTCGGTGCCGCGCGGCGGCAATTGGCGGCCGGGGGCGCGGTGGGCGCAGGAAGGTGTGCCAGCGCAGCATCGCCAGCCGCCGCATCGGGAGCTCGGACGCCGATCGGAAGCGGCGGGACATCCGTTCCGGGCGATGCGGCCCGACGAAGGCGGTGCTCCCGCGCCGGCGGCGCCGCGACCGGCAGCAGGACCGGTCCGGCCGCTGGTGCTGTCGGTCCGCCAAGGGCAGCGCGACGTCGTGCATGCCGCCGACGAGACCGCGCTCGCTCTCGGGCTGAACCTCGGCATGCCGCTGGCCCAGGCGCGTGCGCTTTGCGCCGACCTGGAGGTGTGTCCTGCCGATCCGCTTGCCGACCTTGCTCTGCTCGACCGCCTGGCGGTCCATGCCGTCCGGCACTGGACGCCGACCGCCTGCACCTCGCCGCCGGACGGGTTGCTGCTCGACTTGACCGGCACGAGCCATTTGTTCGGTGGCGAGGCGCGGTTCTGCCGGCGGCTTGTCGCATTTCTGGCGCGGATCGGGCTCACGGCGACCGTCGCGGTCGCCGACACGGCGGGTGCGGCGCATGCGCTGGCGCGGTTCGGCGGGCAGCCGATCGTGGTCGTGCCGCCCGGCGGGGCGATCGACGCGATCGCGCCGCTGCCGCTCGCCGCGCTGCGGCTCGACGACAGCGCGCTCGCCGCGGCCCGACGGTTCGGGCTCGAACGCATCGCCGACCTGCTGCCCTTGCCGCGCGGACCGCTGGCGCGCCGCCTGGGGCGCGCGGCGATCGAGCGGCTCGACCAGGCGATCGGCCGGGTGGCGGAGCCGGTCGAGACGGTGGTGCCGTTCGAGCCGCCGATGACGGAGCGGCGGCTGCTCGAGCCGATCGGTACGCCCGAGGCGATCGCCCAGGTGATCGACGATTTGAGCAGCGATCTCGTGGTGTTGCTGCGCGAGCGGGGGCTGGGTGCACGTGAAGTGGTGCTGGCGCTGCTGCGCGTCGACGGCAGTGAGCAGCGTCTTTCGGTCGGGCTCGCCAAGGCCAGCCGCGACGCGCGCCATCTCGCCCGGCTGCTCCATCTCCGTCTCGACCGGGTGGATCCGGGCATGGGGATCGAGGCCGGACGGCTGACCGCGACGCGCGCGGAGCCATTAGGTGCGCAAGCCATTGCGGGCAGCCTGGCGGGCGACGACCGCCCGGCCGATATCGCGCCGCTGGTCGACCAGTTGGCGGGCAGGATCGGGCATGGCGCGCTGTTCCGCGCGGCCCCGGTCGAGAGCGATGTGCCGGAGCGCGCCGTGACCGCAGTCGCCGCACTCGCCACTCCCTCGGGCTGGCCCGCCTGGGCGCGGCCGGCGCGGCTGCTTCTCCGCCCCGAGCCGCTATCGGGCGTCGTGGCGTTGCTGCCCGATCATCCGCCGCGCCGCTTCGCCTGGCGCGGCCAGGTCCATGACGTCGTCGCCGGCGACGGCCCCGAGCGGATCCATGGCGAATGGTGGATGCGCGACGGCGAGGTCTGGGCAGTGCGCGATTATTACCGCGTCGAGGACCAGGAGGGGCGCCGCTTCTGGCTGTTCCGGCGCGGCGACGGGGTAGAGCCCGAGACCGGCGATCTGTCCTGGTGGATGCACGGGGCGTTCGGATGACCTATGTCGAACTCCAGGTCACCAGCCATTTCTCGTTCCTGCGCGGCGCGTCGAGCCCCGAGGAACTGTTCTCGGCCGCTGCCATGCTCGGCCATTCGGCGCTCGGCCTCGCCGATCTCGGCACCGTCGCCGGTATGGTGCGCGGCTGGCAGGGCCAGAAGGCGACCGGGGTTCGCCTGATCCCGGGCAGCCGGGTCGTGCTCGACGATGCCCGGCAATTTTTGCTCTACCCGACGAACCGCGCCGCCTGGTCGCGCATGACGCGGCTGTTGACCATCGGCAAGGCCCGGGCGGGCAAGGGCGGATGCGACCTGCGTTGGGCCGACATCGTCGATCATGCCGAGGGGTTGATTGCGATCCTGCTGCCCGATCTGCCGGGGGCAGCCTTGGCGCGCGACCTCATGGAGTTGCGCGACCTGTTCGGCAGCCGCGGTTACCTTGCACTGACGCTGCGCCGGCGCCCGGACGACATGGTTCGCCTCCACGCTCTGGCCGGTCAGGCGCGCGCGGCCGGCGTGCGTGCCGTGGCGACCGGCGATGTCCTCTATCACACCCCCGAAGCGCGGCTGCTGCAGGATGTCGTGACGGCAATCCGCGAGGGGACGACCGTCGATCGATTGGGGTTCCGGCGCGAACGGCATGGCGACCGGCATCTCAAGGCGCCGCACGAAATGGAGCGGCGGTTCGCCGCCTTTCCCGACGCGATCCGGGCGACCGCCGACATCGCCGCGCATTGCACGTTCGATTTGGGCGAACTCAGCTATCAATATCCGCACGAGCGCGTGCTCGAAGGACTGTCCGCGCAAGCAGCGCTCGAGCGGCTGTCGCGCGAGGCGGCCGCGCGCATGTTCCCTGACGGCGTGCCCAAGGCGCATGCCGACCAGATCGCGCACGAGCTGGCGCTCATCGCCAAGCTCGATTACGCGCCTTATTTCCTGACCGTGAACGCGATCGTCGCGGAAGCGCGGCGGCGCGGCATCCTGTGCCAGGGGCGCGGGTCGGCCGCGAACAGCTGCGTCTGCTTCGTGCTCGGCATCACTTCGATCGATCCGATCAAGCACGAGCTGCTGTTCGAGCGCTTCGTCTCGGGCGAGCGGCCCGAGCCGCCCGATATCGATGTCGATTTCGAGCATGAGCGGCGCGAGGAGATCATCCAGTGGATCTACGAGACCTATGGCCGCGACCGGTCGGCGCTGACCGCGGTCGTCACGCGGTTCCGCGCGCGCGGCGCGATCCGCGAAGTGGGCAAGGCAATGGGGCTGCCCGAGGACCTGACCGCGTCGCTCTCGGGGCTGGTCTGGGGCTGGTCGGTCGAGGGCGTGGGCGAGAAGCAGGCCAGGGAGCTCAACCTCAATCTCGCCGACCGGCGGCTGCGGCTAGCGCTTGATCTCGCCAGCAAGCTGATCGGGACGCCGCGCCATTTGTCGCAGCATCCGGGCGGGTTCGTCCTCACCCAGGACCGGCTCGACGATCTCGTGCCGATCGAACCGGCGGCGATGGCCGATCGTCAGGTCATCGAATGGGACAAGGACGATATCGATGCCTTGAAGTTCATGAAGGTCGACGTGCTTGGCCTCGGCATGCTCGGCTGCATGAACCGGGCGTTCAATCTGCTCGAGGAGGCCAAGGGCATCCGCGTCACCATGGCCGACCTCCAGGACGACGATCCCGACGTCTATGCCATGATCCAGAAGGCCGACACTCTGGGCACCTTCCAGATCGAGAGCCGCGCCCAGATGTCGATGCTGCCGCGGATGAAGCCGAGGCAATTCTACGACCTGGTGATCGAGGTGGCGATCGTCCGGCCGGGACCGATCCAGGGCGACATGGTCCATCCCTATCTCAGGCGGCGCGAAGGCAAGGAGCGCCCCGAATATCCGCGGCCCGAACTGCGCGCGGTGCTCGAGAAGACCCTGGGCGTGCCGCTATTCCAGGAACAGGCGATGAAGGTCGCCATCGTCGGCGCCGGCTTCACGCCGGCCGAGGCCGATCAATTGCGCCGTGCCATGTCGACCTTCAAGCTGACCGGCGGGGTCGGTCATTTCTACGACAAGCTGGTCGGCGGCATGATCGCGCGCGGCTATCCGCAGGAGTTCGCCGAGCGCACCTTCAAGCAGATCGAGGGGTTCGGCAGCTATGGTTTTCCGGAAAGCCACGCGGCGAGCTTCGCCAAGATCGCCTACGCGTCCTGCTGGATGAAACATCATCATCCCGACGTCTTTTGCGCCGCCTTGCTGAATGCCCAGCCGATGGGCTTCTACGCGCCAGCCCAGATCGTCCAGGACGCGCGCGCGCATGGCGTCGAGATACGGCCGGTCTGCGTCAATGCCAGCCGCTGGGATTGCACGCTGGAGCCGGCGGGCGGTCGCTATCTCGCGGTGCGCCTGGGGTTTCGGCAGGTCCGGTCGCTCGCCAATATCCATGGCGCCGCGATCGTTTCCGCGCGTGGCGACGCGCCGTACGGCTCGGTCGAGGAGGTGTGGCGCCGTGCCGGCGTGCCGCGCGCCGCGATCGAGCGGCTGGCCGAGGCCGATGCCTTTCGCGCGTTCGGCGAGGACCGCCGGCAAGGGCTGTGGAAGGTAAGGGGGCTGGGCGAGGCCCCGTTGCCGTTGTTCGCCGCCGCGGATGAGCGTGAGGTCGGATTCAGCCCGGAGGGGCGCGAGCCCGGCGTCGCGCTCCTGCCGATGAGCGATGGCCGCGAAGTGGTCGAGGATTATCGCATGACGCACTTGTCGCTGCGCGCGCATCCGGTTTCGTTTCTCCGCGCCGAGCTCGAGCGGAGGGGCATTCGCCGCTGCGCCGACCTGGCGGCGATCAGGGACGGGCGCCACGTCGAGGTCGCCGGCGTGATCCTCGTCCGCCAGAAGCCGGGAAGCGCCAAGGGCGTATTGTTCATCACGATCGAGGACGAGACCGGCGTCGCCCAGGGCATCATTTGGCCCGACCGGTTCGAAAGATATCGCCGCGTCGTGATGTCCGCGTCGATGGTCAGCTTGAAAGGCCGGTTGCAGAAGGAAGGCGAGGTCATCCATGTCATCGTCGACCGTATCACCGACTGCACGCCGCTGCTTCGCCAGGTCGGCTCGATGGATTTCCCGAACCGGACCGGGCGGGGCGACGGCGCGAGCCATGGCGGGTCGCCCGACCGCGGCGAGAGCGGGTGGGTGCCGCGTCCCGCGGCGCATTATCATCCTCCCTTCGCGGGAGGCGCCGATCCGGAGGATCTGATCGCCATTCGCAGCCACGACTTCCATTGAGATGGGAGCGCCGCTGTCGCGCCATCAGCGCGTGGTCATCGACCTCGCTATCCGCATCCTGAGGTCGGCCATGGTGCGGTCGACCAAGGCGCGCGTCGATACGATCGAGGTGCGGCTCGCCTTGCGCTGCCTGCTGCCGCATTGCCCGCAGCGCTGGCCGCTTGAGATGTTCTGGGATGCTGCCGGCACGGACAACGATATCGGCCGCGCGCAAGGCTGCACGGCGGGCTTCAACGGCATCGTGCGGCAGCTGCGGTCGAGCGGCGCGGTTGACTAGCGGCGGGTTCCATCATGGCCGCTCGGAGAAAAGAGAAGGCGTAGGTAAACGTCATCCCGCGGGCTCTGGCGGCGCTGTTGCAGGTGCAGTTCGTTTGCGTCAGGCGTGCAATTCGAGACAATGACGCGAACCATAGTGCGCGGGGGCGCTGCTCGCGAAGGAGCGTCTCCAAAGGGGCCGCGGAAGGAGGCCGGGCCCCGCGCCGCCCAGGCGATGTCGGCGAAAAGATGGCCCCCCACGCCACACGCTCCTCAGGCCAGGCTGCGCCCTTGCTGCTGCACGCGCAGAATGACCAGCTGGCGCTCACGGCCGTCCCGGTCGGGCCAGAGGATCGACTGGCCTTGGCGAAGGCCGATCAGTCCCGCGCCGACCGGGGTCAGGATGGAGATGCGGCCGGCTGCGATATCGGCCTCTGGTGGATAGACCAATTGGACCGTTCGCCTCACTCCTGTGCCTTTATCGACGAATTCCACGAGCGAGCCCATCGTCACGACGTCCGTCGGCATGTTCGCCTTGCTGTGCAGCGCCGCCCGCGAAGTTTCGCGAATCAGGAGTTCGCTGACCTGCGGCTGGCGGTCCTCCAGACCAAGCGCCAGGTCGGAAAGCATTTCTGCTTCCTCTTCGATCATGTGAATCTGCGGCCGCGTGGCGGCCGGCCTCGTCGCGTTCATGCTAATCTCCATTGCTAGCGCAACCGTCGCTCAGGACGGGCGGCGCGTTCGATTTCTATGCTTGGGCCCCGAGCTCTTTGGGATGTGGCCGAAAGAGAGCCCGGGGCTACAGGCCCGCGAGAATCTGTCCCGCGTGGAATCTGCGTCGAAGTTGGCGCGCGCGAAGCTGCATGGTCCGACGATGTGGTCTTGCCTCCCCGAAGTCAAACGGCCGGCGCTGCTTCTTGAGCTACCGCCGCCACGCGCGGGTGGCCCGCCATGGTTGCGGAACCCCGGTACCTCGCCGGAAACCGGGCCGAGCCGCCGCGTCTGCCGGTGGGTCAGCGCATCGTCGGTGCGACCAACCCGACGATCAAAAGCAATGTGCCGGCCAAGGTCATCGCGAACACCGGATAATCTCGCAAAGGGCTTTGCAGGCGCTTTGGATGCGCACGGCTGAAAGCGTCAAGCGCGGCCAATTACCAGCCGAAGCCGACGCCTAGTCTGGCGTTACGGGGGCGTAGAGGCGTGGTCTGGTCGCGATAAGTCAGCGAAAACGGATTGCCATAGGCAAACCGATTTGCCATGCTGTTGGTGAGGTTGTCGACAGCAAGATCAACGCGCAACCGGCCATGGCGCACACGGGCCGATAAACCGAGCAGCCAGTAATTCCCCTGACTCACGTCGAGAAGGTCGCCAGTGCCGAGCACGGATCGGCCGACATAATCGGCGCTGAGTCCGATCAGCGGTGCAAGCCCGCCCGCGGTCCATTCGTACGACAAGCCCCAATGACCGGCGAACGGCGGCGTCTCCGGCAATCGACGGTTGTTGCGCGTCGACTGATCGGCGATCGGGCCGGAGACTTCATTGGCGGTGAGCAGGAACGAAGCCTCGGCGCGCAGGCCTGCGACCGGTACCCAGTCGATTGTACCTTCCGCCGCTTCGATCCGGGCATTTCCGATATTGTCGGTATAGGGCTGGCCACGACGGTTGATCAGGTCCGCCTGGATGTTGTTCCAGAGCGCCATCGAAATGCTGCCCGAATACGCCAGGCCCGTCGGCCCGTCGCGCAGCTTGCGCATCCCGATTTCGCCGACGGTGATCGCGTCGGATCGATAATCGGCAACCCGGCCCACGCCGGTCGCGACCGCAAGTCCCCCGGTCCGGTATCCGGTCTGGAACCGCGTGAACACGGCAAGACGCGGCGCGACTTGCAGCGAAAAGGCCAATGTCGGATCAAACCGCCGGCTCAATCGGCCTTTGACGAAATTCGCCGATTGCGGCGCGGACGAAGGATCGCCGTCGGTTCGGGCCATGGTGGCACGTCCGCCGGCGGTGACCGAAAGACCCGGCAACAGGGCGATCGTCGCCTCGCCGAACAACGAGGCAGCCTTGGTGACGTTGGTCACGCCGATAATGTCGAACGAATTCCCCGGCGAACCGACGGCGCGCGACAATATGTCCTGATCCCTGGCTAGGGTGAAGCCCACGACCCAGGAATTGCCGTTCGGCAACGAGCGCGACAGCCTCGTTTCCTGGCTCAACAACCATTTGTCGCGGTTCGCGATATACATGACCGGCGACGACTTCGAACTAAGCGGGCGCCGCGGCGTGGCATCGAACTGGTCTGTCGACTGATAGCCGACGATGCCCGTCGCCGAAAAGAGTCGCAGCCCGCTGTCCCACTCCCGGCTGACCGTCAGGCGACCGAACAGCAATCGGTTGTCGAACGGTTGCGCTATGCGCGAGCGCCTCGTCAACGGCCCCTCCGCGGATTCGGCATACTGGCCGTCTCGCGTGTCGATCCATTGCCCCGCCCCGCTCGCCTCGATCCGCCAGCCGGCGCCGGGGTCGATCCGTAACGCCAACCGTCCTCCGACGGTGTCGCTGCGGTTGACGTTCCTCAGGCCGCGTCTGACATCGTCCAGATAGCCGCCCTCATGGACGGCATAGACGACCGCGCGCATCCCCATCCGGTCCTTCAGTATCGGCAGATTGACCATGCCGGCGACATCGAAACCGGTGCTTCCCCCTTGCGTCGCGGTGACGCCGCTCGACGCCGCGCCCGCTATCGCAGAGAGATCGACCGGGTTGGAGGTCAGCCGGATCACGCCCCCGATCGCACCCGAACCGTATAATGTGCCCTGCGCGCCCTCCAATATTTCGATCCGGCGCATGTCATACAGCCGCAAGCCGGGATCGGGTCCGGAATAGGTCAGTTGCACGTCGTCGAGATAAATGCTGGTTGGCGACTGCGTGGTGCCGCTGAAACTGCTGTCGGCGATACCGCGGATGAATACCTTGTTGCGTCCGGCGCCCAGTTGCGTGCTTTGCAGGATCGGGATGCCAGGGGCGAGGTCGGTCATCGTTCCCGCCGCCGAAGGCGGCGATTGTTCCGTCTCGGTCACCATGAGGCTCCCGGGGTAGCGCAACAGCGAGATGCGCTGTTTGCTGGCCGTGACGATGATGTCGGGTTGCGGGGAGGACGGCGACGACGTCACCGCCGGTCGTGTTTTGCGCGGCGCCGCCCGAGCCGGCGCCCGCACGACGCGATAGCCGCCGGTGATCGCGATCGCGCGATAGCCGGTATCGGCAAGGAGGCGGTCGAGCGCCTTCCTTACCGGCATGTGTCCCAGGACCGGTTCGGTTCGGATTGATCGCAATCCCGATTCGGTGCTGATGATCTCGACCCCTGTTTCGCGCGCCAGCGTCACCAGGGCGATGTCGAGGGTGGTCGGCGGAATCGAAATCGGGAGGTCGCGAGCAAGGGCGGTCGCGGGCGAACAAGTCCCCAGGGCGAGCAGGAAGGCGGCAAGGCCAGGGCGTTGTCGCCGAAATCGACGCCCATTAGCGCGGGATCGACGCCCCGTCAGACAGGACCCATCGCTCACCGTCACGCCGCCACGTTGCCCCGATCATCTCTGCCAGATGCGGGATATCCCGCTCGGCGACCCCCGTGAAACGGACCATGCCGGTAAAGGGGCGCTGGGACAAGCGCCTGTCCAGTTCCAGTTCGAATCCGTAGAGCCGCTTGAGCGCCGCGACGACGTCGCCGATCTTTTGGCTGTCGAAGCTCAACATGCCGGTGCGCCAGCCCCCGATCAGCTTGGGCGCGACCCTGTTGACGACGATCTCTCGCCCGTTGTCGCGCAGCGCAAGCGCGTCGCCGGCAGTGAGTGTCCTCGACGTCCGGCCGGGTTGGAACTGCACCGCCCCCTCGGCGACCGCGACGGTGAGGTCATTGCCGTCGCGCGCAACGTTGAAGACCGTGCCGAGATCGCGGATCGTCACCGATCCGGCCGTCAAGGTGAACGGATGGGCAGCATCGTGGCTGACATGAAACAACGCCTCGCCGCGGACGAGCGCTGCCACGCGCTGATCGGCGTGGTCGAGGCGCAGCACGGTGCCGCCACTCAGCTCGATCCTTGTGCCGTGCTGCAACGCAACGGTGCGACGCTCGCCGGCCCTGGTTGCCACCACATAAGGCGAGGAACGCGGAGAGACCAGCGATGGCGCCAGCATCGCCACGGCGACCGCCGCTGCCGCCGTAGCGGCGACCAGCCAGGGCCAGCGATGACGGCCGGGGGTGTTGTCATTGCCAGCGACCGGCAAGGGTGCTGGAAAATGCTCCCGAGCAATCAGGCGGTCGTCCGCGGCAATGGCGTCATAAGCAGTGGCATGGGCGGGGCTCGCTTCGATCCAGGTGACGAAATCGGCCCAGCCCTGCTCGTCTGCATCGGCGAGTCGAAGATGCCAGCGGATTGCCTGGTCGATAATATCCGGCTGTTCAGCGTGCACGATCCGTGCCCCTTTCGCTATGCTGACGACGCGCCGCCCCGGAATCCTCAGCAAATCGGTCGAGCCGGTCGTGAATTTTGCGATAGGCGCGCTGCAACAGCTTTTCGACGCCGCTGACGCTGATCCCGAGATGGTCGGCGATCGCGCGTTGGGGCTGTTCGTCGAGCCGGAACATGCGCAGTGCGATCGCCATTCGGTCGGGCATGTCGGCAATGGCTCCCTCGACCTCTTGCCATTGGCGCTGCGCCATCAGCGTCCGTTCTGCGTCGGGCAGTTCGTCCGCTTGTGGTTGGCTGTCGACCCAGACGGCATCGCGTGCGCCACGGCGGCCGGCTGCGATCCTCCGGTCGGTCGCGAGATTGGCCGCGACGCGGTGGAGGAATGCCGCCGGTTGGGCGATCGGCTCAGCCGCGAGCCGGTCGATCCGTAGCCACATGTCCTGCAACACATCCTCGGCGTCTTCGCGACTGCCGAGTCGCGCGACCAACAGACGCAGCAGCATCGGGCGCTGCGCAAGGAAAATGGCCTTGAGACCGCCCTCTGTCACCGTCGTCGCGTCCCTGGTCAGGCAGGGAACGCCAGACCTCCGATGGAGGCCATGTCGGCGATCGACCAATCGCGCAAGGCTTCGGCTTCGCGTGATCTCGCCGTGGCGATCGCATCTCCCGGCCGCGCGCCGGCACCGGGGTGGCACATCACGAGATGGGTTCCGCCGGGCCTGCGCAGGAAGCGGGGGAAGAGCGCTCGATAGTCGCCGGCAAAGTCATAGTGGCCGGCAAAGCTGTCATTGGTCGCGAGTCCGACCGCCGCCGCGGCGCGACGCAGTCCGCGCGAATGCCACGCGCTGCCGATCGCCTTGCCGATGAAGGGACGCGCCAGCATCGCCGTCAATCGGTCCGTGCAATCGCGGATCCATGCCTCAGGCGCACGCAAGGCCGTTTCGGCCAGGACGATGTCGCGGATACCCGGCAGGGCATGAGCGTGCTGATGTCCGTCGACAAAGGCAGGGGGGCGGCCGCGGCCCGCGACGAAGGCGTCGAACTGCGCCGCGATCTCGGCTGCCGCCTCGTCGAGCGGGATCCGACCACGCGCCGCCATGCAACTGAGCGGGTTGATCGCCGGCAACCGCCCGGTCGGGGCCAACCCCGGCATCGGGGTCAGCGGAACCTCCTCAGTCAACGTCAGGTGCAGGCCGATCTGAACATGGTCGGGCAAGTCGTGGAGCAACTCGCTGTCCGCGATCCAGCCGGGCATCGCCGCCATGCAGCTGATGGCGTTGATCTTCCCTGTCCGTGCAAGCTCGGCGATCGTCTCGCTGACGCCGCGCGAGAAGGCGAAATCGTCAGAACACAGGATGAGGTGGGGCAAGAACCGGTCCTTCGAGATATTGATATTGCCGTTCCCGGATCCGGCTGCTGAGCAGTCGTCGGCGCTTCAGGCGCGCGGCCAGGAAGGAGTAGAAGAACCAATCGCCCGCTTTGGGGGCGGCGACCGCATAGACCAGCCGCTCGAAAAATGTCCAACGGATCGAGTCACGGTTACGCTCGCGCTTCGACGGCGCGCACCAAAGGTCGTGGGCATAGTCCATCGTCCCGCTCCGCATTATCCGATGAACAATCTCGTGATCCTCGAGCACGTAATTCCAGCGGTCGGCATCGAACCCACCGGCAGCGCGCAATGCGGACGTCCGGAACGCCTGGCCCGCGCCGCCGGTATGCGACTGGCGCGGCAGCAGGCGTGCGACGGTCAGGACCAAGCGCGCCACGGCTCGGCGAGTCTGCTCGTCGGCACCCGGCGCGACGAAATAGGCCCCGGCGGCGACACAACCCGGCTTTGCCAGAATCGCCTCGGCCGAAGCGAGATAATGCGGCGGATAAAGCGTGTCGGCATCGCAGGTCGCGACCAACGGCGTGCGCACCCAGCCGACACCGGTGCGCAGCGCGGCGACCTTACCCGGCAAGGGTTCGGTGATCAGTAGATAATCGAGACCGTGATTAAGGCACGCTGCGCGCGCGATCGCCGCGCTCCCGTCGGTCGAGCCGTTATCGATCAGAATCAACCTCACCGGCACCGATTGCACGGCGAGGCTGGCAATCGTCGCGGGAAGATAGTCGCGCTCATTGAAGAAGGGCAGCAATATGCTCCAGGCGGGCGCGCTCCGCACGTCGACCCGACTGGCATTGCGGGTGCTTTCGGGATCGAGATCGAGATACATTTTGACGGCCGTCCATCGAAAGCGGGACGGGACGGAAGGCGGCAGTCGCACAAGACCCGGTGATGACCCGCCCCTCCGCGGATCGCCCATGATCGTGCCGGCGCCGGCTTCCACCCCTGCACAAGTGACGACGCGCATGCCGGCGATCCACACTGGACGACGCGAAAAAAATTCGCGCCGGCGATGTCATGCGTTTCGCCGGGCAGTCGGCCCGGGCAGACGACGTGATCGTGCGATTCCGCACCTCGATCACGAAAAATATGTCGCATGACGCCGCCCTTACCGCCCCTTAAGTGGATCGGCCGTGGCGAACACGGCATTCATCGGTCGATCGACAGTCAATGCGCCGGTGCGGCTGCCGCGGATCGACCTTGCACTGCTGTTCGTGGCGGTGGCCATCGCGGTTCGGGCGCGCGACTTCGGCAACCCGATCGTCCATGTCGACGAGCAATATTACCTGCTGGTCGGCGACCACATGCTGCATGGCGCGCTTCCCTATGTCGATATCTGGGACCGCAAGCCCATCGGGCTGTTCCTGATCTTCGCGGCGATCCGTCTGCTCCCAGGCGACGGCATCCTGGCTTATCAAGTGATCGCGACCGCGTTTGCCGCTGCCACCGCGCTGCTCGTCGCGCTCGGCGGCCTGCGGCTGGGCGCGGGCCGGGCTGGCGCCATAACGGCCGGCCTGGCCTATATCCTCTGGCTCTCGCTGCTCAGCGGCCGCGGCGGGCAATCGCCGGTCTTCTACAATCTGTTCATGGCCGGGGCGGGATTGCTGACCTTGCGGCTGCCGGAGCTTGCCAGGCGCTCCGATCGGCGGGCGATCCTGATCAGCGGTTGCGCTGCTTGCCTGCTCGCCGGCCTGGCGATCCAGACCAAATACACACCCATGGTCGAAGGCGCGTTCTTCGGGCTCACCCATCTCTGGTTCCTGCGGCGCGCGGGGACAAACTGGGTGGCGCTGGCCGGCGCCGGCGCGATCTGGGTCGCGCTGGGTATCGCGCCGACCGTTGCGGTCGTCGCGAGCTATTACGAGCGCGGCCCCGCCGACTTTCAAGCCTTTTGGTTCGCCAACTTCGCGTCCGTTGCGCTGCGCAAGGGGTATCCCGCGGCCAAGATCATCTCGCGGCTGGCGGGCACGACGCTGCAATTATCGCCGTTCATCGGCTGCGCGATCGTGGCCTGGCGGACACGGCTGCGACGGGCGGAGATGCTGCTCGCCTTTGGCTGGCTTGTCGCGGCGTTGGTCGCTTTCGCGATGATCGGCGCGTTCTTCGATCATTATGCGCTGCCGCTGATGGTGCCGCTGGCGGTGATCGCCGCGCCCGTGCTGGGACAGCGCAGGCTGGCCTTGATCGGCACCGCGATAGTCGGCGCGCTGCTGGCCGTTTTCCACCTTGCCACCGAACCTGACGATCGCGGTTCGGCCTATCTCGTCGCCAAGGCGATGGTCGCGAATGACGGCGACGAATGCCCTTACGTTTTCGCCGGGGACTCGATCCTATATCATCTCGCGCACGCCTGTCTGCCTACCGCTTATGCTTTCCCATCGACACTCGCTTACGAGCCGGAACAGGGAGCGACCGGAATCGATGAGGCGGCGGAAGTGCGGCGCATCATGGCCCGCCGCCCGCCGGTGGTGGTGACGTTGGACCGTCCGCTGGCGCCCTGGAACCGCGACAGCCTCGCGATCGTGACGGGCGCCTTGGCTCGAGATTATCGCCTCATCCTCTCGGCCCCGCGCGAGGATGGACATCTGCTCGTCTACCGTCGCCGCGATCGGCCGCGAGCGCGATGAAAGATGCGAGGGGCAGGTGTGGGTCGGATTGGTCGGCGACGTCTGATTATCGGCTTCCTTACCATCCGGACCGGATCTGATGCGCTCGAACATTCTCGTCGCCGGCCTTGTTGCTTCCTTCCTCGCCATCAATCCCTCTTCGGCGCGAGCCGAACAGATCGGTCAGGACGCCGACATGTGCAGGGCCGGTCGTGGCCCGGCCATTCAGGTCAACGTTCAAGGGCTGAAGGACCGCCGCGGGGAATTGTGGCTCGAACTCTATCCCCCGACATCGGACGATTTCCTGAGCGCAGACACCGACCTGATAGCTCAAGGCAAAATCTTCCGCCGCACCCGGTCGCGGTTGCCCGCGGCCGGCAGCGTGGAAATCTGTATCCGGGTGCCGCGCCCCGGCCGCTACGCGCTGTTGCTGCGCCACAATCGTGTCGAACGCGACAGATTCTCCTTCTGGAGCGATGGGGCAGGGGTACCAGCCAACCGGTCATTGGGCCGTAGCAGGCCTCGGCTCGATCAGGCTCTCGTCAATGCCGGCCCCGGCGTAACCGTCGTCGCGATCAAGATGCAATATCTGCGCGGCCTCGGCTTTTCACCGCTGGACTGACGCCATGGCCGTCGTGACGCGATATTTGCGGTCAATCCTCAGCCAGCCGGCAGGCAGATGTTCGTGACCGAGTCCCATGCGGCGCGCGGCGCGCAGCCGCCCGGATGGGCGATTTCAATCCAGGCCGGCGAGGCATTATGGCGTGGACGGCTGAGGGTCGGCTTGTCGTTGGACGACATCGCCGCGCGAATCGGCGCCGATCCGGACATGGTCGGCGCACTTGAGAATTCAGACTTCGACAGGCTGCCGTCACGGGATCGATCGATCGCCATGGCGAGAGCCTATGCGAAGATCGTCGGGCTACCGAGGGGATGGGTGGTCCTTGCGCTTGCGAGGGAGTTGGTTGCTCGGGATCAATGGCGCCGCTGAATTGGAGATGGGCGATCATGGGCACCGTCGAAGTGAGTGGAGAATAGTTTCGGTGGCGTCACTATTCAGAAGCTTGCTAGCTATCGCCTTGCTGATCGTCAGCCAGCCGGCCGCCGCTCGGGCACGGGAAGGCAGGATCGCGCTGACGTTCGACGACCTTCCGGCACTGACTATTCTCAACGATCAAGCCTATGTCGATTATCTCAACGTCATGATTCTGCGGGGACTGAAGCGCCATCATTTCCCCGCGACGGGCTTCGTCAACGGGGGCAAGCTGGATGAACTGAACCGAGACCGGCAAATCGCCAATCTCAAGCGGTGGCTCGACGCCGGAATGGATCTTGGGAACCACACATTTTCACATGAATCCCCCAATACGCTTGGCGCGAAGGCCTATATAGCCGACATCATTCGCGGCGAGCCGGCCACCGCTGATCTTCTTCGTTCGCACGGCCAACGGCTGCGCTGGTTCCGGCATCCCTATCTCGAAACGGGCTTCCCGATGTCGGTCAAGCGGACGATCGACGGCTGGCTTTCGGGGCACGGCTACCGCATCGCACCGGTCACGGTCGATGCGGACGACTGGGAGTTCGCCGAACCTTATGACGATGCCATCGCGCGCAAGG